>Ga0209026_1000060_pt1 | contig 220052 bp, 211 predicted proteins | sample AraplaCL_Col_mCL_FD_184262 | JGI IMG/M metagenome (GOLD analysis project Ga0209026, IMG submission 184262) | Arabidopsis root microbial communities from the University of North Carolina, USA - plate scrape CL_Col_mCL (SPAdes) (version 2) | ecosystem: Host-associated > Plants > Roots >... | reverse complement strand
GGCACCAGCGGCCTGGACCTGGCGCGCCGCCTGCGCAAGGAAGAGCTCAGCCGCGAGATCCCGATCATCATGCTCACCGCGCGCGGCGAGGAAATGGATCGCGTCAACGGCCTGGAAGCTGGCGTCGACGACTACGTGGTCAAGCCCTTTTCCACCCGCGAGCTGATTGCCCGCATCAAGGCGGTGCTGCGCCGCAGCCAGGGCGACGATGGCTCGGGCATGGTGGAACTGGGACGGCTGCGCATCGACGGACCCGCGCATCGCGTGTTCGCCGGCGACGAGCCGGTGCCGATCGGCCCCACCGAATATCGCCTGCTGTACTTCTTCATGACGCATCCGGAACGCGTCTACTCGCGCGCGCAGCTGCTCGACCACGTGTGGGGCGGCAGCGTGTACGTGGAAGAGCGCACCGTGGACGTGCACATCCGCCGCCTGCGCAAGACGCTCGAGCCATGGAAGCTCGAGGACATGGTGCAGACGGTGCGCGGCGCGGGTTATCGGTTCTCGGCCAGTACCTGAAGCGCGGGAATCGTGAATCGTAAATCGGGAATCGTACCGGGGCCTGGGGTTTCGACCTTCGGCCCTATACGATTCCCGGCTCCCAAGTTCCGGTGACCTCCCCCATGCCAGCAAACCAGCGCGCCTGGAAACTACCGCTCGCGCTGACCGGCGGACTGCTCGCGGGCGGCTTCGGCGGCTGGTTGGCGCACGGCCACGTGGCGACCGGCGTGGCGCTCGTCGCGATAGCAGAGATTGTCTTGCTGCTGACGCATTTGCGTCACATTGCTAAGCCCATCATGAGCTTACCGCCCACAACGCCGGGCGGGATGTCCTCCGACCCCCGGCATGACCGATTCATGATGCGCTCCCGACGCCTAGCCGCCAACCTGCATGATCTACGCCGTGCCGCAGGCAGCCTGCCGGACGCGATCGTATTGCTCGACCAGGACCAGCACGTGCGCTGGTTCAACCACGCCGCCGAAAGCCTGCTCGGCCTGCGCCGCCCGCAGGACCGCGGCGTGGTGCTGAAGGAAAAACTGCACAACTCCGAACTGGCCGGCTGGCTGGAAGAACCCTCGCCCGAACCGCTCAACGACGTGAGCGCACCCGGCGCGCCCAGCCGCCACATCAACGTCACCCTGCTGCCGTTCGGCCAGCGCCAGCGCCTGCTGCTGGCGCGCGACATCAGCCACATGTCGCGGCTGGAACAGATTCGCCGCGACTTCGTCGCCAACGTCTCGCATGAGCTGCGCACCCCGCTTACCGTCATCCACGGTTATCTCGAACTGCTCGATCCCGAAGACGTGCCCCATCTGGCGCCGGTACTGAGCGAAATGCGCGCGCAGTCCAAGCGCATGGGCCAGATCGTGGAAGACCTGCTCACCTTGTCGCGCCTGGAAACGCAGGATCACGTCAGCGAAGAGCGCGTGCAGATGGCGCCGCTGCTGGCCACCCTGCGCAAGGAAGCCGAAGCGCTGAGCCAGGGCCGCCACAGCATCGCGGTGGAAAACCTCGCCAACATCGACCTGCTCGGCTCGCCCAAGGATTTGCACAGCGCGCTGTCCAACCTGGTCAGCAACGCCGTGCGCTACACGCCCACCGGCGGGCGCATCACCATCCGCTGGGAACGCACCGCCGACGGCGCCAATTATTCGGTGACCGACACCGGCTACGGCATTCCGGCCGATCACCTGTCCCGCCTGACCGAACGCTTCTACCGCGTGTCCTCCAGCCGTTCGCGCGACAGCGGCGGCACCGGCCTGGGGCTGTCGATCGTCAAGCACGTGCTGGGCCTGCATCAGGCGCGCCTGGATATCCGCAGCACGCCCGGCCAGGGCTCCATCTTCACCTGCTGCTTCGGCCGCGAGCGGCTGATGGCGCCGGAAGTGCACGAGAGCCGGGAATCGGGAAACGGAAATCGGGAATCGTAAGAGCGGTATCCGGCAGACTTGCGGGTACCTGCTCCAGACGATTTACGATTTACGACTTACGATTCCCGGTTCTACCCCCAAGCATTACAAAACATTGAACGCCGCGTGACACACGCATAGGCGCTGCACCCGCGCATGAGTAAGAATGTGCGAATGCCGCGCCGCCAAGCCATCCAACCTGCCGTCCACAGCGAAACCTCCCAGCCCGAGCTGTTCCTGAGCCGCGAGCTGGCCACGCTTGAATTCAACTTCCGGGTGCTTGCGCAAGCGCGCGACACCAGCATGCCGTTGCTGGAGCGCCTCCGTTACCTGAGCATCGTGGCGAACAACCTCGACGAGTTCTTCGAGGTGCGCGTGGCGATGCTCAAGCATCATCACCAGTTCGGTTCCGCCGCGCCCGGCCCCGACGGGATGCTGTCGGGTGAGTTGCTGGCGCGCATCCGCGAACGCGTGCTGGACCTGGTCAGCGCGCAATACACCACCTGGCAGGAGGAACTCGGCCCCGCGCTCGCCGCCGAGGACATCCACTTCCTTACCCGCAAGCAGTGGACGCCGCGCCAGCGCCGCTGGCTGCACGGCTACTTCGAGAACGAAGTGCTGCCGGTGCTTTCGCCGCTGGGGCTGGACCCTGCGCATCCGTTCCCGCGCATCCTCAACAAGACCTTGAACATCGCGGTGGTGCTGCAAGGCCGCGACGCGTTCGGCCATGAAGGCCATATGGCGCTGGTGCGCGCGCCGCGCTCGCTGCCGCGCATCATCCGCATTCCCAACGAAGTGAGCGGGCCGGGCGACCACTACGTGTTCCTGGCCGAGCTGTTGCAGGCCTTCGTCGACATGATGTTCCCCGGCTTCAAGGTGGCCGGCTCGTACCAGTTCCGCGTCACGCGCAACAGCGAGCTGATCGTCGAGGAAGAAGAAGTCGAGAATCTCGCGCGCGCGCTGGCGGAGGAACTGCATGGCCGCGGCTATGCGCGCCCGGTGCGCTTGGAGATCGGCGCCGATTGCCCGCAGTCGATCGTGTCAATGCTGATCGGCAACTTCGAACTGGAAGAAACCGACGTCTACCGCTGCCACGGCCCGGTCAACATCATCCGCGCCGGGCTGGTCTATGACGATCTGGATCGTCCTGCGCTGAAATTTCCGCGCTTCACTTCCGCATTGCCGGCGGCGCTGAACACCGGGCGCAAGATTTTCGACGTGCTCGGCCAGCGCGACATCCTGCTGCACCACCCTTACGAATCGTTCAATGCCGTGGTCGATCTATTGCGCGAAGCAGTGCAGGATCCGGACGTGCTGGCGATCAAGCAGACCCTGTACCGCGCCGGCAAGGACACGCCGCTGGTGGATCTGCTGGTGGAGGCGGCGCGCACCGGCAAGGACGTCACCGTGGTGATCGAGCTGCGCGCGCGTTTCGACGAAGAGGCCAACATCCGCTTCGCCACGCGCCTGCAGGAAGCCGGCGTGCAAGTGGTGTACGGCGTGGTGGGCTTCAAGACGCACGCCAAGATGATGCTGATCGTACGGCGCGAGAACGGCCATCTGCGGCGCTACGTGCATCTGTCCACCGGCAATTACCACCAGACCAACAGCCGCCTTTATACCGACATCGGCCTGATGACGGCCAATCCTGAAATCGGCGAAGACCTGCACAAGATCTTCCAGCAGCTTTCCGGCCTGGGGCCGGTGATCAATTTGAAGCGCCTGCTGCATTCGCCCTTCACGCTGTACAAGAGCGTGGTGGAAAAGATCGAACGCGAAACCGAGCACGCGCGCAACGGCAAGCCGGCACGCATCGTCGCCAAGCTCAACGCGATGAACGAATCGCACGTGATCGAAGCACTGTATGCCGCCGCGCAGGCGGGCGTGGAGATCGACCTGATCGTGCGCGGCGCCTGCACCTTGCGGCCGGGATTGCCGGGCGTTTCCGAACGCATCCGCGTGCGCTCGATCGTGGGGCGTTTCCTCGAACACAGTCGCGTGTACTGGTTCGCCAACGACGGTGCGCCGGAAATCTATTGCGCCAGCGCGGACTGGATGGAGCGCAACCTGATGCGGCGCATCGAGGTGGCGTTCCCTATTCTCGATCCGCAACTGGCCGCACGCGTGTACGAGGAAACGCTGGCCAACTACCTCGCCGACAACACCCAGGCGTGGCTGCTGGAAAGCGACGGGCACTACGCCCGCGCCACGCCCGGCGAGGACCCGCCGCATTCGGCGCAGGACACGCTGCTGGCGAAGCTGTGCAATGCGGCGGCGACGGCATCGACGCGTTCGCCACTGCCCACCAAGCTGCGCGAAGAAGGGTAGGTTGGGGTGCAAACCCCAACATCTTCATGCATGCAAACATGGCAATGCTGGGGTTCGCACCCCAGCCTACGACGCGCTACCGAGGTTATTCGCGGGTTGATGGCGCATCGATCCATGCGAGAATCCATCGCAGTTCGAACAGGAGTCCCGCGTGAGCCTCGGTGACCAGATGCAGATCAAGGACGGCGAGCTGATGGCCGCCGTCGATATCGGCTCAAACAGTTTTCACATGGTCGTTGCGCGCATGGAGCATGGCGAGCCGCGCGTGATCGACCGCCTGCGTGAAACCGTGCGCATGGCCGCTGGCCTGCGCGCCGACGGTACGCTGGATGCCGAGCATCGCGCGCGTGCGCTGAACTGCCTGGCCCGCTTCGGCCAGCGTATCGCCGGTATTCCCACCGCCCGCGTGCGCGCGGTGGCCACCAATACCGTGCGCCGCCTCGCCTCGCCGCAGGCGTTCCTTACCGCGGCGGAAGCGGCGCTGGGCCATCCGGTGGAAGTGGTGTCCGGCCGCGAGGAAGGCCGCCTGATCTTTCTCGGCGTCTCGCACGATCTGCCGACGTCGCGCGAGCCGCGGCTGGTGATCGACATCGGCGGCGGCAGTACCGAATTCATCATCGGCCGCGGACTGGCGCCGCTGCACACCGAAAGCGTGCAGGTCGGCTGCATCGCCACCACGCAGCGCTTCTTCCCCGCCGGCAAGCTCACGCGCAAGCGCTGGCAGCGGGCCCGCGGCGAAATCGGCGTGCTGCTGCAGCAGTTCTCGGAGGAGTACCTGGAAGCCGGCTGGACCGAGGCTTTCGGCTCTTCCGGCAGCGCCAAGGCGATCGGCGCGGTGGTGCAGGCGATGAAGCTGTCCGACCACGGCGTGACGCCCGCCTCGCTGGCCACGCTGCGCGACGCCGTGCTCGACCAGGGCCAGATCGGCACGCTGAAGCTGCCCGGCCTGGGCGAAGAACGCGCACCCGTGTTCGCCGGCGCGGTGGTGATCTTCGAAGCGGCCTTCGCCGCGCTCGGCATCGAGCGCCTGCAGGTGTGCGAAAGCTCGATGCGCGAAGGCCTGCTGTGGGACCTGATCGGCCGCGCCGGCGGCACCGATCCGCGCACCGCCAGCATCGATGCCCTGGCCAACCGCTATGGCGTGGATCGCGCACAGGCGCGCCGCGTGGAATCCACCGCGCTGATGCTGTTCGACCAAGTGGCGCCGGCCTGGAAACTGGATGCCGAGGCGCGCGAATGGCTATCATGGTCCGCGCGCGTGCACGAGATCGGCCTGGCCATCGCACACAGCCAGCATCACCAGCATGGTGCGTACATCTTGCGCAATGCGGACCTCGCCGGCTTCTCCAAACAGGAGCAGCACCTGCTCGCCGCGGTAGTGCAGGCGCATCGGCGCAAGCCGGACAAGGCCGCGTTCTCCACGCTGCCGCAGCGCTACCGCCAGCTCGCCAAATACATCACCGCCCTGCTGCGCCTGGCCGTGCTGTTCCGCCGCGCGCGCCGGCCCGAATCGCTACCGCCCATGCGCCTGGCCGCCACCGCCCAACGCCTCGGCTTGCGCCTGCCCGCCGCGTGGGTGGAACAGCATCCGCTGACTCAGGCAGACCTGGAGCAGGAAATCACGCCGATGGCGGAATTGGGGCTGACGCTGTCGATCGGTACCGATGCGTAGGAATAGGGAGCAGGGATGAAGGGAATAGAAGAGCGGCACCACCACCTTCGCGCACATGCGGTACTGCCTCAGCTCGCCGATACCAACTATTCCCTACTCCCTATTCCCTACTCCCGCGTATCATGGCCGGATATTTCAGCCGTACGTTCCCCACCATGCCCAAGTACCTGCTGACCGCCCTCTTCCTCATCGCTCCGCTTGGCGTGGCGCAGACCACCAAGCCGGCCGCTGCGCCTGCCGCGCCGGCGGTGGCCAATCCCACGGTGACCGTGCATACCTCGCAAGGGGACATCACGATGGAGCTGTATGCGGACAAATCGCCCAAGAGCGTCGCCAATTTCCTGCGCTACGTGCACGAAGGCTTCTACGCCGGCACGGTGTTTCATCGGGTGATTCCCGGCTATCTCATCCAGGGCGGCCTCTACACCGCGGAGCTGCAGCCGCGCCGCACACATTCGCCGGTCGCCAGCGAAGCCGATAACGGCCTTTCCAATCTGCGCGGCACGGTGGCCGTTGCGCGCGGTGCGGATCCGAATTCCGGTACGTCGCAGTTCTTCATCAACCTGGTGGACGATCGCCGCCTGGATTACGTGGGCAACCAGAACGGCCTGACCTGGGGCTACACGGTGTTCGGCAAGGTGACCAAGGGCATGGAGGTGGTCGACAAGATCGCCGCGCTGCCCACGCGCGCGCAAGGTCCGTTCGCCGCCGACGTGCCCAACCCGCTGGTGGTGATCCAGAGCGTCAGCGTCGAAGGCGAAGAAGCGCCCGCACCCGCAGCGACCACCAAGCCGCCGGCTGCCCCTGCGCCGCGCAAGTCCAAATGAGCACGCTGTTCATTTCGGACCTGCATCTGGACGACAGCCGCCCGCACATCACCACGCTGTTCGAGCACTACCTGGCCAGCGACGACGTGCGCAAGGCCGATGCGCTGTACATCCTCGGCGACCTGGTCGAAGCCTGGGTCGGCGACGATGACGATGCGCAACTGCCGCAACGCATCGCCGATGCCACCCGCGCGGTACGCGATGCCGGCGTGCCGGTGTATTTCATCGCCGGCAACCGCGATTTTCTGATGGGCGGAGCCTTCGCCGAGCGCGCCGGCTTTACCCTGCTGGAAGACGGCGCCGTGCACGATCTGTACGGCACGCCCACCCTGCTGATGCACGGCGATGTGCTATGCACCGACGACCTGGCCTACCAGGCTTTCCGCCGCCAGGTGCGTACGCCGGAATGGAAAGCGCAGGTGCTGGCCATGCCGCTGGATGCGCGCCGCGCATTGGCAGCGAAGGCGCGCGCGGAAAGCCGCGCACAGAACAGCATCAAGCACGAAGACATCATGGACGTGAACGCCGATGCCGTGGCGCAAGCGATGCGCAACGCGGGCGTGACGCACCTGATCCACGGCCACACGCATCGCCCCGCCATCCATCATTTCGATTTGGACGGCCAGACGGCTGAACGCATCGTGCTGGGCGATTGGTACGAACAAGGTTCGGTACTGCGTATTACCGCGGAAAACCGCCAATTGCGCGCTGTGCGGGAATAAACCGTGCCAACCGTGGCCGGCGATGTCTAACCGTTTTCGGCCAACCATGCCCATTTTCGGAAACCGTGACGGATAACCGCGCGTTGTGCACGGCGCCTTCACTTATGTCCACGCAAGATCAAATCGCCCGATCCACGCTCATGTAGGTCATCAGGCACGCGCATCAGGGGTTCCAAGTCGTAAACGTCGCCGGCATGCATGGGCCGGTCGGGAAGAATGATGTCTACCTTCATTGGCGCACCGAAACAGGCGCAAGGCCTGCGGTGAAGTGCGCCCGCGCTCAAAGGAGATGGGTCATGCGTAGCATTGCTTCGAGCAACATCCTCAGGCAAACCCTTCTGGCCAGTTTGATCTCTGCATGCGTGCTCTCCTTGACCGCATGCAGCGGATCGGGCTCGGTCCGCAGTGGATCGGGAGGCGGTCTGTCGGTCAGTCCATCAGGCGGATCGAGCAGCAGTGGATCAGGCGGCTCCGGCTCGGATGGTTCGGGCACTTCCGGGAGCAGCGGCAACAATGGTTCGGGTGGCGGCGGCGTTGGCGGCACAGGTGGAACGGGCAGCGACGGCGGTGGATCACCGAGCCCGAGCCCGACCCCAACGCCTAGCCCGACTCCAACACCGACTCCAACACCTACTCCTACCCCAACGCCAACCCCGGCGCCCAGCACCCTGCTTGGCAGCGTGGCGGCCGGTGCGGGCAATGTGGTGGCCAGTGCAGGCAGTGCGGTGAGCACGATCGGTTCGCAACTCACCGGTACACCGTTGGGCAACAACGGCCTCACGCAAGGGCTTGCCGGCGTGGTGACCAACACCGGCGGTGCCGTGACGGCACTGGGCAACGGCGTGGTCAGCGGACTGGGCCAGCTCGGCAATACGAAGGATCCGGTCGGCACCACCGTGCAGAGCCTGGGCGGTGTGGTCGACGACACTGGCAAGGCGGTGAATGATCTCGGCCAGACGGTCGCCAGCGTCGGTTCGTTCCAGGGCTCGCCGATCCAGCCGATCACCGCCGCGCTCGGCGGGGTGGTATCCACCGTCGGCAACGATGTATCGGCCGGCAGCACGCCGCTCGATCACAACCTCAGCGCCGGGCTGGTGAAGACGATCACGCAGGCGGCCAGCAATACGGTGACGCCGCTGTCCACGCTGGGCCAAAGCGGCAGCAGCGGCGGCGGCAATCTGGTCGCAACGGTGTCCCAGGTCGGCGGCAATGCCACCAGCGGCGTGGGCAGCATCGTTTCGTCGGTGGGCGCGCAAGTGGCCGGCGCCGGTTCGTCCGTGCCGGGCGCGGCGCCCGTCACCCAACTGGTGGGCAACGTCGTGCAAGGCGCAGGCAATACCGTCACCACGCTGGGCAATGGCGTCACGGCCGGTCTCGGTCAATCGGGCAGCATCGGCAATCCGGTCGGCGTCACGGCTGCCGGCGGCACCAATGCCATCACCGGTATCGGCCAGACCCTGGCAAGCACCGGGCAGGCCATCACCAGTGCGACCGGCTCCGGTCCCACCGCGGGACTCGGCACGGTCACCGGCCTGGTCGGCAACACCGTGACGGCCGCCGGCAACACGGTGGCGGCGGTGGGCGGCACCGGCACGACCGGCGTCGGCGGCGTGCTGCAGCCGGTCACGCAAACCGTCAGCAATGTGGTCAACGGCGTGGCCACCCTGACCGGCACCAGCGGTACGGGCGGCATCGTCGGCGCCGTCACCGGCAGCTCGTCCTCATCGACCAGCAGCAACAAGGACGGGAGCCTGCTCGGATTGCTCGGCAAGCACGGTCTGTAAGCGGCGACTTCTTGCGACATATCGCGCCCTCCCCTGCACGCAGGGGAGGGTTGAGATGAACAGGGGCATGGCATGAAGGCATGGATCGGCCCGACGCTCGGTGCGTCAGTGCTCGGCGTTTCAAGCTTGGTTTCGTTGCCGGTGGCGGCGCAGGTGCGCCCGCCGACCACGGCAAATCCGCTGCAGAATCTGCCGCGCGTGGAAACGCCGGTGGCGCCCAAGGTGAATACGGAAGTGCAGGCGCGCGCCGCCAACCCGCGCCTGGCTGCGTTGCTCGCAACCTCCATCACACCGCGGCGCTTCGACGTGGTCGGCGTGCACGCGGTGCCGTTCAAGGAAGTCGCGGCGCTGTTCAGCCCGATGACCGGCAAGACCGTGCACGTTTCCGAGGTGCTCGATGCCGCCGCGAAAATCGCCGTCATTTATCAAAAGCATGGTTACGCGCTCGCGTTCGGCTATGTGCCCACGCAGGATTTCGCCGACGGCGTGGTGCACGTCACCGTGGTGGAAGGCTACGTGGCCGATGTGAACATCGGCGGCGATGCGGGCAACATGGAACCGAAGATCCGCGCCATCGCCGCGCACATCGCCAAAGAACGCCCGTTGCGGCAAAAAACCTTCGAGCGTTACCTGCAAGTACTGGGCATGCTGCCGGGCCTGCATATCGATGCGAACGTACCGGCGCCCACCACCACCGATGGCGCGACCCGACTGCTGCTGACGGTGAAGCGTACGCGCTTCAATGCCAGCACCGGTATCGATTTCGATCACCCTGGCGTGCAAGGCCTGACCAGCGTGACGGAAAACGGTCTGCTGCCGTTCGCCGAACAGATCGGTTTCTCCACCCTGCTCCCGCCCGGGCCGGGTCATCAACACCTGTATTCGCTCAGCTATCTGCAGCCGCTGGCCGCGGACGGCGCGCTGCTGCACTTCAATGGCTCGCATTACCAGGGCAGCCCGAACACCGACAACCAGCTGCCTTACTACCTGAAGCAAGCCCTGCACCAGGATCAGTTCGCGCTTTCCGTCAGCTATCCGCTGCTGCTGGACAACCACACCAACCTCACCGCGACGGGCGGCGGCTACGTCACCACACTGACGCAGACGTACACCAACACCATCACCGGCGCGCGCCTGATCCAGCACGATGGCCTGCGCGTGTTCAACGGCAAGCTGGATTATCTCAAGGCCGGCGACAGCCGCGTGCAGAAGATCAACCTGGAGATCGCGCGCGGCATCGATGGCCTGGGCGCCAATGCCAGCGTGGTGACGCGTTTCGGCCATCTGGTATTGGTCTCGCCGGCGGACCCGACCTTCACGCGATACGACGCAAGCTTCCTGCAAAGCGATGCCTGGCCGCATCGCTTCGGCACGGTTTTCAACATCACCGGGCAATACAGCCACAACACCTTGCCGACCACCGAGCAGATAAGTTTCGGCGGGCCGCGCTATGCGCTGGCCTACGACCCGGGCGAAACCGCCGGCGACAGCGGCTGGGGCGCGTCGTTCGAGGTGAACCAGCACTACGACTTGTCCAACCGCTGGGTGAGGCAGGTGACGCCTTACGTGGTGACGCAGTTTGCGCGCGCGTATCTCAACGTGGGCACGCCGAGTCCGGCCAAACTTGGCTCGGCCGGACTCGGCGTGCGCTGGACGGACAAGCATTACTACGCATTCGATCTCACCGTAGCGCAGCCGGTAGGCGACAAGCCGCTGGGCGCCACGCATCGCTCGCCGCGGGTAAATTTTACTTTCAGCTATCAGCTGCGCTGAGCGTAGGTTGGGGTGCAAACCCCAACGTGTTCATCGAGATGGCGATGTTGGGGTTTGCACCCCAACCTACGAAAACGGCCACCCTTGCGGATGGCCGTTTGTTTTCCGGCAGCGAAAGACGCGACTTACTTCTTCGCGAACAGATGCTCGACGCCAGCGCGCTCTTCGCGCAGCTCCTTGTCGGTCGCATCCATGCGCGCGCGAGAGAAGTCGTTGACTTCCAGGCCCTGCACGATCTCGTACTTGCCGCCCTTCACCGTCACCGGATAGCCGTAGATCACGCCCGGCTGGATGCCGTAGGAGCCGTCGGACGGAATGCCCATCGACACCCAGTCACCCTCGGCCGTACCCAACGCCCAGGTGCGCATGTGGTCGATCGCCGCCGAGGCCGCCGAAGCAGCCGACGAAGCGCCACGCGCCTTGATGATGGCCGCGCCGCGCTGCTGCACGGTCGGGATGAAATCCTTCTCGTACCAGGTCTGGTCGACCAGGCCGAGCGCCGGCTTGCCGCCCACGGTGGCGTGGTGCAGGTCCGGATACTGGGTGGAGCTGTGGTTGCCCCAGATGGTGACCTTCTTGATTTCGGTGGTGTGCTTGCCGGTCTTCTCGGCCAGTTGCGACAGCGCGCGGTTGTGGTCCAGGCGCACCATCGCGGTGAAGCACTTCGGATCGAGATCGGGCGCGTTCTGCTGTGCGATCAGCGCATTGGTGTTGGCCGGGTTGCCCACTACCAGCACGCGCACGTCGCGCTTGGCGTGATCGTTCAGCGCCTTGCCCTGCGGCGCGAAGATGGCGCCGTTGGCTTCGAGCAGATCCTTGCGCTCCATGCCGGGACCACGCGGACGCGCGCCGACCAGCAGGGCGTAATCGACATCCTTGAAAGCGACGTTGACGTCGTCGGTGGCGACCACGCCGGCCAGGGTCGGGAAGGCGCAGTCGTTGAGTTCCATCACCACGCCCTGCAGCGCGGGCAGCGCGGGCGTGATTTCGAGCAGGTGCAGGATCACCGGCTGATCCGGACCGAGCATGTCGCCGGCGGCGATGCGGAACAGCAGGGCGTAACCGATCTGGCCGGCTGCGCCGGTCACGGCAACACGAACGGGGGCTTTCATCGTGGCAACTCCTTCAGGTGCATAAAAGCGAGGGGAATGGGGAATAGGGAATGAGGAACAGGAAAAGCAGGCATCCGCGAGTTCTATCGTTTCGCTCTTGCTGTTCTCTGCTCCCGATGCCCTCAATCCCTGACAATCAAGTCAGCTCGGCGAAGAACTCGGCAATGCGCGCAAGGCCGGGTTCCAACTGTGCGGTAGGACAGGTATAGGAAATGCGCATGGCGCGCGGCTCGCCGAACGCCGAGCCCGGCACGCAGGCCACACCCTTGGCGCCCAGCAGCGCAGCGCAGAAATCCACGTCGTTCTCGATGCGCGTGCCGTTGTGGCTCTTGCCGAACGCCACCGAGATGTCCGGAAACGCGTAGAACGCGCCTTGCGGACGCGGGCACACCACGCCGGGAATCTTCGCCAGCGCGGCCAGCACCACATCGCGCTTTTGTGCGAACTCCTTGCACTTGGCCTGCGGCACGTCCTGCGGACCGCTGAACGCGGCAATCGCTGCGGCCGCGATGACTTCCGGCACGCTGGTGATGTGGTTGGAGTTGAGCGTGGTCACCGCCTTGGCGACGTTTTCCGGTCCGGCGATCAAACCGACGCGCCAACCTGGCATGCCATACGTCTTGGAAATCGAATCGACGAAGATCAGCCGATCGCGCAGCTCCGGCCGCGCGAACACGAAGTTGTGGTAGCCGATGCCATCGAACACCATCGTGTTGTAGATGTCGTCGGTGACGATCCAGGTTTCCGGATACTGCACCAGCACGTCGGCCAGCGCGGCGATTTCCTCGCGCGTATAGACCATGCCGGTGGGATTGGACGGATTGTTGAACAGGAACACTTTCGGCTTGCGCGCCAGCGCCGTTTCCAACTGCTGCGGCGTGAGCTTGTAGTTCTGGTCCGGCCCACAATGCAGCACGTTGGCTTTCGCACCGACGATGTCGGCGATGTCGCGATAGGTGGTCCAGTACGGTGCGGGGAAGCAGATTTCATCGCCGTCGTTGAGCAGCGCCTCGGCCAGGTTGTACAGGATCTGCTTGGCGCCGATGCCCACCGACAGGTTCAAGCGCCCGTAGCCGGTAAAGCCCAGCGCCTCGATGTGCTTGAGGAAGGCATCCAGCAATGCATCCGAACCGCGGTTGCTGCCGTACTGGCCGCTGTCGTGCGACAGCGCTTCGCGCGCGGCAGCGTATACGTGTTCGCCGGGCAGGAAGTTCGGCACGCCGATGGAGAAGCTGATGATGTCGCGCCCGGAGGCTTTGAGCTGCTTGGCCGTTTCGGCGATGACCATGATCGCGCTGGGCTTGGCGCGGCCGATACGCTGGGCGAGCTGGGGCATGGCTTCCTCGTGGGCGGGACAGCAAACCGGGCGATTTTAGCATGCGGCGCCGCGTCAACCGGAGTAATGGAGAACCAGACCCAGAAAATTCCTATTGCCCCGCCACGCGCCCCTGGCATGATGGCGCCGGCCGCTGCAAAACCGGGCGGAGGGGTGTCTTGTAGTCATCAACCATCACTCCCAAGACAAGGGGATATCCATGTTCCACATCATCTGGTCGATCATCGTCGGCTTCATCATTGGCGTCATTGCTCGCTGGATCGTGCCGGGCGCCGAGCATTACGGATTCATCATGACCACGATCGTGGGTATTGTCGGCTCCGTCATCGGCGGCTTCATCGGCAGCTTGTTCAAGAAGCCGGAACCGGGCCAGAAATTCCACACGGCAGGCTTTTTGATGTCGATCGTCGGCGCGGTGGTCCTGCTGTACCTGTTGCGCTTCATCCAGCACTGAGGTTCACGCAGGTTGGGGTGCAAACTCCAACGCCGGGACGAAAAAAAGCACGGTGGAGCGATCCACCGTGCTTTTTTCATGGCGCTGCGCTCAGGCCGGCTTTGCCGCGAGCAGCTTTTCGGCCAGGCCGCTCAACATCGACAGATCGAAACCGCTGCCGCCGCCGGACGGTACTTCGCCGTTGGGCGTGGCGTGATCCACCGCATGCGGCAACACCTGCGCCAGTTGGCCGAGCAACTGGCCAGGATCCACGCCCAGCTTGCTGGCCGCGTTGTTCACCACCGAATCCAGGCCGGCCTTCTGCAGCACGTTATTGAGCTGGTCGCCGGAAATGGCCTGGTTGGCGCCGGTGCCGATCCACGATTGCACCGCCTCGCCCAGCCCGTGCTGCTGCAGCTTTTCGGCCAGGCCCTGCACGCCGCCGGCCTGCTGAATCAGCTGGCCGGCGATCGATACCAGCGAATTGCCGCCCTCGCCCTGAGTGCCGCCCAGCAAACTGCCCAAACTATCGAGTAACGACATGGCTGTACTCCTTTGAGAAAGATCCAAGCCCGGCGATTCTATGTCGACGTCGGCTACACAATCGTAACCATGGCGTGAAACGGCGCGCTCAACCGCGCTGGTCGAGCACCTCGTTCCACTCCTTCACGCGCTCCGCCTGCGCGGCCAGCAGCGCATCCACGTCGCCTTCCACCGTGACCTTCTCGATGGCGTCGCCCTGCTTGATCGCATCCACCACTTTCTGGTCTTCCGCACTGACCACTTCGCCGAACACGCTGTGCTTGCCGTCCAGCCACGGCGTGGGGCCGTGCGTGATGAAGAACTGGCTGCCGTTGGTGCGCGGGCCGGCGTTGGCCATGGACAGCACGCCCGGCTTGTCGTGCTTCAGCGAGGGGTTGAATTCGTCTTCGAAGCGATAGCCCGGACCGCCGCGGCCGCTGCCTTCGGGACAACCGCCCTGGATCATGAAATCGTTGATCACGCGATGGAAGGACAGGCCATCGTAATAGCCGCGACGCGCCAGGTTGACGAAGCTCGCCACCGTCACCGGGGTCTTGTCGTCATGCAGGCGCAGGTGGATCGGGCCGCGGTTGGTGGTGATCGTGACTTGGATGGCCATGGGTATTCCTTGTGGTATTGAACGAACACACGCCCGCAACGGCAGGGCGCCGAACGCGCAAGAATACCTCCAGAACGGTGTAGGTTGGGGTGCAAACCCCAACATCCTGGCCCCATGGAGGGAATGTTGGGGTTTGTACCCCAACCTATATGCCGAGCATGCCCGCTTGCAGGGCTCCGGCGCCGCGGGCGGTTCCCGCCGGCGTCGGCAGCTCCGCCGGCCATGGCTGCGCCTGGAACAGATGCGCCCATAGCCGATCGAGCGCCGCGTAGCCATACGGCAACAACGGCAGATGCCTGTCGCCGAAACCGGGCAGCGCGAGGAAGGCGTCGAAATGCTGGGCGTACGGCAGCTTCCAATACAGCGGCCGGCGGTCTTCGGCGCGCAGCCAGGCGATATACGGTTCGGACGTGAAGGCCGTCGGCAGCAGGCCATCGTCCGCGCCGTGCAGCACCCACAGCGGCAACTCCTTGCGCGGCAAGTTCGCCGCCAGTGCGCGCACCGATGCCTGCAGCGCGCGCGCATGGGCATCGTCGCCCATCCATAACTTGCGCAGGCCGGCGATGCCGGCGAGCTGCGGATCGACGCTGTCGTCGGTACCGCCAAACAGGCCGATGCCGATGTCAGGCGGAATGCCCGAACCATCCGCCCACCATCGTGCGCGCGTGGCGTCGTCGACCACGCCCGGCTTGCCATTTACCAGCGTGGCGTAGCGATAGCCACAGAGCATGGCGTTCGCATCGCGACGCAGATAGGCCGATGCGTATGCGACGGCGATCACGCGCCACACATCCAGCATCGTCGAGGAGGCGGCCGTCGCCAGCGCCTGGTCGGTCCAACCGCTGCCGCGCAGATGCTCGTAGGCTTCGGTTGCCTGGTGTTCGAGCTCGGTCGCCTTGAGCAGACCTTGTGCATGCAGGCTGGCGCAACGCGCCGTCCATGCAGCGTGCGGTGCGCCGTTCGCATCGCGCGCAAACGGCGCGGAAGCGAAGCGCGCATCCGTCAATGCGCATGGCAGCCAGAGCGCCGCCTCGGTCGCATAGTCGTACAGCGCGCGGCCATGCTGCGCCATATGCACGTTCGGTTCGAGCGCCACCACGCCAGCCAGCATGTGCTGCTCGTCCAATCCTGCCGCCTGCAATACTGAACCGCCGCCATTGGACAGGCCGGTTGCGATGATCTTCGTATTCTGCGGCGTAAACGGCGCGTGCTCGGGAAACGCGCGATCCAGCATCGCCAGCCCGAACAGCGCCGCCTGCAATACGTGGCGGCCCCAGTCGGCCTCCGGATGGTCGCCGGAATGCGCGTGCTTGAACGCGATGCCCTCGCCTTTCGCGGCGGGCTCGAATTCCAGCATCGCCGTGCCGCGCTTCGCACGTTCGCCGCTGAGCGTCACACCGCTGGCGTCGGCATAGTCGAAATAACCGGAACCAGCGCCCTTGTCCGTGTACGCCACCGCGCAACCGCGCGGCAAACCCCAGGCGCCCGCCAAGGCGATCGCACCATAGATGCCACGCGAACCGGACGACGCCGTCACCACCAGGCAACGATGCGCGTGATCGAAACCATCGGGCACCTGCACCAGCACACGATGCGGTTGCTGTGCGCCGGGCAGCGTCGCGAACGCCTGGTATTCGCGCCCAGGCACCGCGGGAACCGCGCCATACACCGTGCCGTATCCACCCAGCGGCCCGAGATCGGCGATGCCTTTCCAGCTTGTCTGGATCGCGCGCCGGCGCAGTTCCTGCGCGGTGGGATGCGCGGGATTCGCGAACGGCGCCAGCGTTCCCTTCAAACCCTCCAGGCCGAGTCCTGCGCTGAGCAGGTCGTCATGCTCGCGGTGCGTGGTGACGCGCAGCTCGCCGTGCACGAAATCGATCCCTTGCATCGAAGGCTCCTTCGCAATCGCCTGCGTACGAAAGTACACCATGACCACGCAAGCTTCCGGCATCGCGCGATCCGTGTCGGAAGATACATGACATGGTTTGGTGACCGCCGAATGATCGCGCTTGCGATCGTCATGCACGCCGGGCAAGCTTGCGCGTTTTCACCACGCGGAACCGCCATGTCCAAGCAAACGAATATCCTGCAGATCCTTCCCGCCAACGGCTGGGTGGCCGTGTACGACGAAAGCGGCGACGAAAGCGCCTCGACCCTGGTGTGCTTCGCCCTGGTGGAAACGCTTGACAACGGCGCGCGCCAACAGGACGTGCGCCCGATGTGCGCCGACGGCAAGCGCATCGTGTTCGCCGATGAGATCGCCAACTTCCTGCGCGTCGAAGAACTGGCCGAATTCTCCGAGGACGAAGGAGACGAAGAAGAAGACGCCGAGGACGAAGGCTGAACCGCGACCTGCCCTAGCGATCCAGGTTGGGGATCAGCCCCAGCTTGGCATCACTCGAATTATGACGCAGTGCAACATGATGGCCTATAATGGCCGTCATTGTCCGGCAGTCCTGTAAGAACCCCCATGGCCGATGCCTCCCATTCCGCGACCGTCGAGGGTCGCCCCGCCGGCGTGCTGCTGTCGATCCTCAGCACCGTCGCCTTTACCTTCATCGCCTATCTGACCATCGGCCTGTCGCTGGCGGTGCTGCCCGGTTTCGTCAACACCAACCTCGGTTTCGGCGCGATGCTGGCGGGGCTGGCGATCAGCATGCAATACGTGGCTACCTTGATCAGCCGCCCGCAGGCCGGGCGCATGGCCGACGGCAAAGGCCCCAAGCGCACGGTGATGGCCGGTCTTGCGATGTGCGCGGCCAGCGGCGTGCTGCTGTTGATCGCCGCGCTGGCCAGCGGCCTGCCCTGGCTCAGCCTGGGCCTGATCTTCATTGCACGCCTCGCGCTCGGTTGCGCGGAAAGCTGCGTGGGCACCGGTGCGATCACCTGGGGCATGGGCCAGGTCGGACATCGCCATACGGCGCGCGTGATTTCCTGGAACGGCGTGGCCACCTATGGCGCGCTGGCCGCTGGCGCGCCGCTTGGCGTGGTGCTCGATCATCGCTTCGGTTTTGCCGCCATCGGCCTGACCACCCTGCTGCTGCCGCTGCTCGCGCTGCCGCTGGCGCGATTGAAGCGCGCCACCACCGTGGTGGCCGGCGAGCGCGTGCCCTTGCGCACCGTGGCCGCGCGCGTGGTGCCGTATGGCGTCGGGCTGGCGCTGGGCTCGATCGGCTTCGGTTGCATCGCCACCTTCATCACGCTGTTCTATGCCGCGCACGGCTGGACGAACGCGGCGCTGGCGCTCACCGTCTTCGGCGTGGTCTTCGTCGGCGTGCGCTTCGTGTTCGCACGCACCATTCCCCGGCTCGGCGGCTATCGCGTGGCGATGGCGTCGCTATCCGTCGAGGCGATCGGCCTGATTGTCCTGTGCCTGGCCAGCAGCCCCGCCATGGCGGGTATCGGCGCCGCCATCGCCGGCTTCGGTTTTTCGCTGGTGTTCCCCGCGCTCGGCGTGGAAGCCGTGCAACGCGTGCCCGCGCACAGCAGCGGCGCGGCGCTGGGCGTGTATTCGGTGTTCATGGACGTGGCGATGGCGCTCACCGGCCCGCTCGGCGGCTGGGTCGCCGGCGGCATGGGCTACAACGCGATCTATGGTTTTGCCGCACTCGCCGCGATGGCTTCGGTAGTGCTGGCGCTGGTGTTGCAGGCGCAAGCGATGCGGGAGAAAACGCCGGTGCATGCAGCGGCGAAAGGCGGCTGATGACAGCCATGCCATTGCCGCGGCAGTGGCGCCCGGGTCAACTGCAACATCTCTGTCAAACGGTTGAAATGTAATATTTTTTACGATTTCCTGGGCTCAAGTCGAAGCATCGCCCGCCGAATAGCAAGATAGTCCCGCCTTTCAAGGTGCATCGTGCTTCACCCCTCTGCCGCCCATTCCCGCTTCGAGCCACGCGCGCCCGCTTGTCCAAGGCCGGCCTGACTGCATGATCCTGTTTCGCGACCAGGCCCGCTTCACCTCGCTGCTCGATCGCGCGCAAAGCGGGCTGACAGCGATGTTCCAGCCGCTGATCCGGCTGGACACCATGGACGTGGTGGCGCATGAGGGCCTGGCTCGCTCCACCGAAACGCTCGGCAACATCAGCACGCCGGAGTTGCTCAACCTGGCGCGGGCGGAAGGCCGGCTGGGCGAATTCGAGCTGACCGCCGCGCGCACGGTGTGCGGCGCCTTCGCAGCACAGAAAACCACCGGCCGCCTGCTGGTGAACCTGAGCGCGCAAGCCTTCATGCAGGAATCGATCAAGCCCGACGACCTGCTCGCCGCGCTCGGCGCGGGCGGCATGGACTTGAGCCGCATCACCATCGAGCTGACCGAGCGCGACATCGTCGAGGAACCGGCGCGCCTTGCGCATGCGCTCGGTTACCTGCGCGCGCATGGCGTGCGCTTTGCGCTGGACGATTTCGGCAACGGCCATTCCAACTTCGAGATGTGGAACGAGATTCATCCGGAAGTGGTGAAGATCGACCGCTATCTCATTCACGGCCTGTCCAAGAGCGCCGAGCGCCTCGCCATCGTGCGTGCGCTGTGCCAGGTGGCCGAAACGCTGGGCGCCGACCTGGTCGGCGAAGGCGTGGAAGAACTCGACGACCTCAACATGCTGCGCGAACTGGGCATTCCGTTCGCGCAGGGTTTCCTGCTCGGCCGGCCGGTGCCGCATACCATCGAGACGATCGACGACGGCGTGCGCGCCGCCCTGGACGGCACCGTGATCGCCGTGCCGCCGCGTCCGCGCGGACCGGTGACGCAGCGGCCGATGCACCTGGGCCATCTGGTGATCGAAGCGCCTGCGCTGACCGCACGCCACACCAACCACGAGGTCAGCGCGATCTTCGCGCTGCAATCGGAACTGCACGCACTGGCCGTGGTGGACGAAGAAAGCCGCCCGATCGGCTTGATCAACCGCCGCGTATTCAGCGAGCGCATGGCGCAACCGTATACGCGCGAGCTTTACGGCCGCAAAAGCTGCACCGCCTTCATGCATGAGGCGCCGCTGCTGTGCGAGGTGCGCCAATCGCTGGAAAGCATGGCCGACATCCTGCGCGGACAGGACCAGCGTTATCTCAGCGATGGCTTCGTGATCACGCGCGAAGGTTTGTATCTGGGCCTCGGCACCGGCGAATCGCTGGTGCGGCGCGTGACCGAACTGCGCATCGAAGCGGCGCGCTACGCCAATCCGCTGACCTTCCTGCCAGGGAACATTCCGATCACCGAGCACGTTGCGCGCCTGCTGCGGGCCGAGCTGCCGTTCACCGTGGCGTATGTGGATCTGAATCACTTCAAGCCGTTCAACGATCAGTACGGCTACTTTCGCGGCGACGAAATGATCCGCCTGCTGGCCAACACGCTGACGACGCAAGTGAACCCGCGCTGCGATTTCGTCGGCCATATCGGCGGCGACGATTTTCTGCTGGTGCTGCAGAGCGACGACTGGGAAGCGCGCTGCCGCCATATGGTGGCCTTGTTCAACCAACGCTCGCGCGGTTTGTTTGCCGAGGAAGACATCGCGCGCCAGGGCATCGTGGGCGAGGACCGGCACGGCAACACGCAATTCTTTCCGCTTACCACGGTGGCGATCGGCGCCGTGCGCGTGGCGCCGCCGTTTCCCGGACATCCCGAAACCCTGGCGACCTTGGCCGCGCGCGCGAAACGACATGCGAAGCGCGCGCACGTCGGGTTTTATCTGCTGGCAGGCGATTCGTAGGCTGGGTTACCCGAGCATCTTCAGCTCATGTGCAACCAATGCACATACACGCCGTTCTGCTTGTCTTCTTCCCGGAATCCCTCGCGCCCATCGGCCACCACGGCCCACACGGCGCGCATGCCATCGCCATAAAGCCGATCCACGCGCACGTGCTCGCCCTGCGGCATCAGGAACTGGGTGGCCAGCACCATCACGCGATCGCTTTCCCATACCAACGTCGCCTTGCGCGGCGCACCGGCGCCCCAACCGATATGCACGTGCACCTGCTGCTCGGGGAAGGCGCCGCGGTTGTCGAGCTTCCAGTCCTCGGATTTGCGCAACAGCGCTTCCAGCCGCGGATCGCTCCAGTCCACCTGGTTGCCGGTTATCTTGGAGGTAGGCTTGAAATGGCTCATGCAGGTTCCCGTCGGCGGCGCAGCCGCACAGCCGTTTTGCCGCGTCGGCAAATGCATGCGCTGTGACTGACTGGCGCGCCACAGGCCCTTTATCGGCCGGCGCCGGGGGTTTCTTTAGCGAGGCTTGTTCAGCACCTGCAACCAATAGATATGGATGCCCAGTTCGCGGTCTTCCTCGCGAACGCCTTCGCGCCCATCCACCACCACGCCCCACAGCGTGCGGATGCGGTCGCCCAGGTGCTTGTCCACGCGCACCTGCTCGCCCTGCCCGATCGGAAACGTGGTTTCCAGCACCACCGCGTTTTCGCGCTCCCACACCAGGGTGGCGGTTTTGCCTACCGAACCGCTCCAGCCGAAATAGACTTCCACGCTCTGGGGGGAGAAGCCGCCGCGGTTGTCGATGCTCCATTGCTCGCTCCGCTGCAACAGGGACACCAGTTTCGGATCGTCCCAGTCGATCTGGGCGTTGCGGGCGAGCGAGGTCTCTTTACGACGCATGAGGGGTTTCTTCCTGGGCGGGCAGGTACGAAAGATGGTTCCGGTTTGGCACGTCCATCGTGAAGAAGTGGTGGAAATATCGTGTTGTTTTCGTTCGGCGATGTAGGGCGCACCTGCAACGGCATTTCCCTTTTACCGAACGTGGCAAGGCGAAGATCACCCGTTGTGAAGGCCTTCGCCCTCCGCTTGTCATCGAACGCCTCGCTGCATTGCACAAAACCATCCCGCTTTGGCGCGCGATACCGCGGCAGAACAGCGCTGCGGCCGAATGCCGCGCTGCACGCTGATCTCCTGAACCGTCCGCGCTAAGGTCGATCAGCGGTTCGGAAGCAGCGTTCACAGCTCGGGGGAGTTGATGGCGAAGCACAGAACACATCGCCTCGAACATCTGGTTCGGGTGCATTGGCCAGCCGGTCTGCTGCTCGGCGTGAGCGCGTGTGTGGGCGTTCATTACGCACGCGGCACGCACAGCGCCAACGTCATGGTGCTGGTATGGATGGCCCTGATCGCCTGCGTGGGCTGCGCCTTTTCCACCTGCCTGGGTTATCGCAAGCGCATGCGCCGCCTGCTGGTTCGCGACGAGCTGGCGCAATTGTGCAAACTGCATTGGCGCACGTTCGAGGAGCGCGTCGCGCAGGCGTTCCGCTTTCGCGGTTACACCGTGGAGCGCGCGGCGCAGGCGGATGCCGACGCCGGCCTGGATCTGCTTCTGCACAAGCACGGCATGACCACGCTGGTGCAGTGCCGGCATTGGCAGCATCGCAACGTGGAAGTGAAAGACGTGCGCGAGATGTACAACCTGATGAAATTCCATCACGCCTCGGCGGTAAAGATCGTCGCCTGCGGCGACTACACGGACGACGCCTGGAAGTTCGTCGCCGGCAAGCCGTTCGAGCTGATCTATGGCGAAACCCTGCTGGCGATGCTGAGCGATTCGCAGTTGCCGATCGATCCCGGCGTGGTGCCGTTCCGGGCGCCGTCCTCACCGCCACCGATGCATCACCGGGCGCGTACGGCGGCGCAGACTTGAAGCAAAAAAACCGCGCGATGCGCGGTTTTTTTCATGCATGCGCGAGGAACCGCTCACTGCGCATCGTGAAAGATAATTCCCAACATATGCCGCCGCCCGCTGCGGATGCGGCTTACCCCATGCCGCATCATCACCCGATAAATACCCCGCGTGCCCTGCACCGGCCGATGATGGACCGCGAACACCACCGCATCGCTCTGCTCCAGCGGCACCACCTCCACCCGCGACTGCATGCGCGGACGCTGTTCGCTCAGCACGAATTCGCCGCCGGTGAAATCCTTGCCAGGCTGCGACAGCAGGATCGCCATCTGCAGCGGAAACACGTGTTCGCCATAAAGATCCTGATGCAGGCAGTTGTAATCGCCGGCGCCGTATTGCAGCAGCAAGGGCGTGGGCCGCAACTGGCCGGCGGCATGGCAGCGCTCGAGATATTCCGCGTGTGTCTGCGGATAACGCACGCCGATGGCCATCGCCTGGTTCCAGCGATTGGCGATCTCGGCCAGGTGCGGATAGAAACGGGTACGTAGCTGTTGAATGGCATCGGGCAGCGGATAGGCGAAATACTTGTATTCGCCGCTGCCGAATCCATGCCGCGCCATGACCACGCGGCTGCGGAAGCGATGATCGTCCTGGTACAGCGCGGCCAGTGCGCGGCATTCGTCGGCGCGCAGCAGACCCGGCATGCGAGCGACGCCGTAGCGATCCAGCGCATCGCCCAGCTTGAACGCGTCCCCGTCCGCATCGAGTGCGCGCTGCGCTGCCGTCTTCATTTTGGCCTCCCAAGCTGGCTCTTAAAGACGCCACATTACCCGACGCATGCATTTGCGACACTCCGCTTATTGCGCAACACGCATACGTGTACGCTCTGACCAGATTGTCTTCACGCCGCGTTTCCGTTCTCCGTAAGCTTCGCGAAAACGATGTCGCCACTGTTTCGGCCTTTCATTCGAGATTTATTTTGCCGATTGCGCAGGCCCGACAAGCGTTTGCGTGTGAATGCCGGGGAGGTACTGGCCGCGTGCATTAATTGAACGAAAACAGCCGGCGCTTCGCAGTGTGTTTCATCGCACGGCATGCGCTACGGTCCTTGCACGACGTTTGTCAGGCGAGGGAACTCTTCATGAAATGCCATGTTTTCTTGCGAAAGGCCGCAACGCGCTTGAGCGCATGGGCGCTCGGCGCGTTCGTGCTCTTCGCGGCGCTGTCCGCATTCACCGCGGTGCCGGCGCAAGCGCAGGTTTCCGTCGGCGTATCCATCACGGTCGGCTCGCCGCCACCACCGCTACCGGTGTACGACCAGCCGCCGATTCCCGCGCCCGGCTATATCTGGGTGCCGGGTTATTGGGCATGGGATGGCTCGGAGTATTACTGGGTACCAGGCACCTGGGTGGAAGCGCCCTTCACCGGCGCGCTGTGGACGCCGCCTTATTGGGGCTGGAACGATGGCGTGTACGGATTCCACGAAGGCTACTGGGGCACCGAGGTCGGCTTCTACGGCGGCATCAACTACGGCTACGGCTATACCGGCGAAGGTTACGAAGGCGGTCGCTGGGATCACGGCGGTTTCTATTACAACCGCACGGTGAACAACATCAGCAACGTGCACATCACCAATGTGTACAACAAGACCGTCATCAACAACGTCACCGAGAATCGCGTCAGCTACAACGGCGGCAACGGTGGCGTGCGCGCCCAGCCGACACCGCAGCAGGTGGCTTTCGCGCATGCGCAACACACGCCGCCGGTGGCCGCGCAACGGCAACACCTGGCCATGGCGCGACAGAATCCGCAATTGCGTGTGACCAACAACCATGGCGCACCGCCGATCGCGGCCACCGCTCGGCCTGCGGCGTTTACGGGCGCGGCGGTAGTCCACGCCCGTGGCGCGCCGGCGGCCGGTGCGGAAGGCCCGCGTCCTGGTCCTGGCGAGCGTCCGCAACCGGCTGAACGTCCGGCCGAACATCAGCCTTTGCGTTCATCCGGTTTCGCACCGCATCCGAACGCGCACCCGAGCGAAACGCCCGCGCGCGAACCGGCGAACCGTCCGTTCAACCGATCCGAAAACGTGCCGGAAAACGTCGCACCGCATAGGCCGCATCCGGAAGCCGCACCTGCGCCGCGCGAAGAACCGGCACCGCGTCCTCGCGAGGAACCTGCCCCGCGCGAAATGATGCCGCAGCAGGAACATCCTGCCGCACCGCACGAGCCAGCTTTCCACGGCGCGCCGCCTCCGCAGGAAGCCCATCCGATGGCGCCGCGCCCTGCCCCGGCCGAGCATCCTGTCGAAAGAGCGCATCCGGCGCCGCCGCAGGAAAACCGCAGGAAGCCGGAGGAACAGCATCCTCCGGGTGGTGGTTGAGATTCCGCAACAAAAAAAAGCCCTGGCCATTGCCAGGGCTTTTTTAAGGGCGACCGGTTATTGATCACATCGCTTCGCGCGGCTTCGCCAGCAGCGCCAGCAACGTCAGCACCGCGGCGGCGGAAAGGTAATAACCCACATATGCCAATCCATACGTCTTGGCCAGCCACGTCGCCAGATACGGCGCCAGCGAAGCACCGAAGATACCGGCCAGGTTGAACGCCAGCGACGCGCCCGTGTAGCGCACGGCGGTGGGAAAGACCTGCGCCAGCACGGTGCCCAGCGGCCCGTACGTGATGCCGACCACGCACATGCCTACCACCATGAACAACATGCCGCTATGCGCGAGCAGCGGCGCATAGGCAATACCGAACGCAAAAATCAGCACGGTCGCCAGCAGCATGGTGAAGCGTCCGCCGCGGCGATCGGCCAGCCAGGCCGACACCGGAATGAACAGGGCGAAGAACAGCACGCCCACCATCTGCACGATCAGGAATGATTCGCGCGAGTAACCCAGCCTGGAGGTGGCCCAGCTCAACGCGAACACCGTCATCAGGTAGAAGATGACGAAGGTGGCGAGCGCGGCGAACGTGCCGGAGATCAATGCGCGCGGATGACGCGAGAACACCTCGAACATCGGCACCTTCACCCGCTCGTGCTGCGCCATGGCGCGGGCGAACGCGGGGGTCTCGTTGAGGCGTAGGCGCATCCACAAGCCCATCAGCACCAGCGCCGAACTGGCCAGGAACGGTACGCGCCAGCCCCAGGCATAGAACGCGGCATCGCCCATTTTTTCCGTGAGGAACAGGAACAAGCCGGTCGCGGCGAGAAAGCCGAGCGGCGCGCCGAGCTGCGGAAACATGCCGTACCACGCACGCTTGCCGGGCGGTGCGTTTTCGATCGCCAGCAGCACCGCGCCGCCCCATTCGCCGCCAAGGCCAAGCCCCTGCCCCAAACGGCAAAGCGCGAGCAGCGCCGGCGCGACCAGGCCGATCTGCGCATAGGTGGGAAGCACGCCGATCACCACCGTGGAGATGCCCATGGTGAGCAAGGCCGCCACCAATGTCGCCTTGCGCCCGATGCGATCGCCGAAGTGCCCGAACAACGCCGAGCCGATCGGACGCGCGATAAACGCCAGCGCGAACGTGGCGAACGATTGCAGCGTCGCCGTGGCCGGATCGCCGGCCGGAAAGAACAGCTTGGGAAAGACCAGCACCGCCGCGGTGGCATAGATATAGAAATCGAAGAACTCGATGGTGGTGCCGATCAGGCTGGCGAACAAAACCCGGCCTGGCGAATTGACCGGGGTGGTGACTGCATCACGCATGCGCGGGCTTCCGAGGGGGGCGGGAGTCCGGATTCTGCCAGATGCCGGGGTTTGCGTGGACTTGATCCGGGGTAACCCAATGTCTTCGAAGCGGCATTGTTGGGTTACGCTGCGCTAACCCGATCTACGGTGGTTTCTCGCGGCGATTTCTTCCTGGCGGCGCTGCAAAAAACCGCGCACGGCCGGATCGCGCGCCAGGCCGATCGCCATCTCGTAGGCGTGCATGGCCTCCTGGTCATTGCCCACGCGTGCAAACAACGCCGCGCGTGCTGCCCAGTACGGTTGGTATTGGGCAAGACGTTTGTCGGCGGCCAGCTCGCGTATCTCGGCAATCGCCGCCTCGACGCCCTGCACCTCCGCGATCGCCAGCGCACGGTTGAGCGCGACCACGGGCGAGCGGGTCAATGCATGCAAGGCATCGTAGAGCTGCACTTCCGGCGTCCAGTCGCTGCGATAGGAACGTCGCCGCTCGACGTGCGCCGACTGCAGCGCGGCTTCGAGCTGGTAGCGGCCGATACGTCCAAAAGCGCCGGCGCGCCGCAGCAGCGCTTCGGCTTCCTCGATCATGCGCGCGTCCCACAGGCGCAGGTCCTGTTCGTCGAACGGCACGTATTCGCCTTGCGCGTTGCGCCGTGCGCGCCGGCGCGCTTCGGCATACAGCATGCCGGCAAGCAGGCCGAGGGTTTCCGGCTCCTGCGGCAGCAACTCCACCAGCACGCGGGCGAGAAAAATCGCTTCCTCGACCAGGTCGCGATGAAGCAGGTCGGCATCGTCCGGATCGCTCCAGCCTTCGGCGTACGCGGCGTAGACGGCGGCGAGCACGCCATCCAGGCGTTCGCGCCAGGCGTTGCGCTCGGGGATGGCGAAGGGAATGCGCGCTTCGCGAATTTTCTGCTTGGCGCGGCCCAGCCGCTTGCACATCGCTTCGGGCGAAACCAGAAAAGCCGAAGCGATGACCTTGGCATCCAGGCCCAGCACCGTCTGCAGCATCAGCGGCGCGCGTATGCCCACATCGATGGCCGGATGCGCGCAGGCGAACAGCAAGCCGAGGCGGCGATCGGGAAACGGCTCTACATCATCCGTCTCGACGCATTCGGCCTGCATCTGCGCGATCGTCTCCAGTTGCACCGCGGCGGCCTCGCGGCTGCGACGACGACGCACGCCATCGATGCCTTTGCGGCGCGCGACCGTCATCAGCCACGACTCCGGATTGTCCGGGCATCCATGCACCGGCCAATCCGCGAGCGCGGCGGCGAAGGCTTCGGCCAGGGCGTCCTCCGCCGCCGACACGTCGTGCATGTCGGCGGCGAGATAGGCCAGCAGCTTGCCGTAGCTGCGACGCGCCACCGCGTTGGCGATGTCGCGGGCGGAAGCCGGCCGGTTCACGCGGCGGTCGCAGCCGTCGCCGGGGTGCCGGATGTCGCGCCGTAGGTGGGCCATACCGGGCGTACCTCGATGGTGCCGTGGCTGGCGCCGGGGCAGCGCGCGGCCCAGCTGAGCGCAGCATCGAGATCGGCGGCCTCGATCAGGTAATAGCCGGCGAGCTGTTCCTTGGAGTCGGCATACGGGCCGTCGAGCACCTGCGACTTGCCGTCGACCACGCGCACGGTGGTGGCCGTATTGGTGTTCTGCAGCCGGTTGGAGCCCACCCAGGCGCCGGCTTCCTTCAAGGCTTCAGTGTAGGCCTGGTAGGCGGCCACACCGCGTTGCTGTTCGGCGCTGGACATGCGGTGCCAGGCGGTTTCGTCGGCAAAGAGCATCAGTAGGTATTGCATAGCGAATTCTCCGTAAGGTCGAGGCGGGCAGGATGCGCCGCCCATCTCGATGACGCGCGAGCCACCGTCCATCGGACATCTGCCTGCGCGAGCATAGCGTTCCGCACAAGTGCAACCAAATGGTTGCATGACGCCCTCGGCGCGGCTAATATGCAACCAGGAGGTTGCCCATGAACCCATCGACTGACCGCATTGAACGTCACATCCACATCAAGGCTCCACGCGCGAAAGTGTGGCGTGCGCTGGCAGATGCCGAATCCTTCGGCGAATGGTTCGGCGTGGCGCTGAAAGGCAAACGCTTCGTCGCCGGCGAACCCTGCGAGGGCAACATCACCTATCCGGGCTACGAACACCTGACGTGGAACGTGGTGGTGGAGCGCGTCGAGCCCGAACGCCTGCTTTCGTTCCGCTGGCATCCCTATGCGGTGGATCCCAAGGTGGACTATTCCAACGAACCCACCACGCTGGTGACGTTCGAGCTGGAAGAAACCGCCGAGGGTACCCTGCTGCGCCTGGTGGAATCGGGGTTCGACGCAATTCCCGCGCATCGCCGCGCCGAAGCCTTCCGCATGAACAGCGGCGGCTGGGACGAGCAGATGAAGAACATCGACAACTATGTCGCCACGCACTAGTCCGGTGCGCAACGTCAGCACCAACCATCCATCGTTGCGCAAAGCGGTGCCGGTGTTCGCGGCGCTGGGCGATGAAACGCGCCTGCGCCTGGTCGCCCTGCTCTGCGCCGGCGGTGCTTTGTCGATCGCGCAGCTTACCGCCGACACCGACATCACGCGGCAGGCCGTCACCAAGCATCTGCAGGTGCTGGCCGAGGCGGGATTGGTGCGCGACGTCCGGCAAGGGCGCGAACGGTTGTGGGAATTCGAACCGTCGCGGCTGGAGGAAGCCCGGCGCTCGCTGGATGCGATTGCGCAGCAGTGGGATCAGGCCTTGCTGCGGCTGAAGGCGCGGCTGGAGCAGTAGGCCGCGCGGCGCAGCCTGCGCGCCTTCCAGGCGTTACGTGGGGCCAGCGGCGATACTTGATCAGTGTCGCCTTAAACATTCCGCTCCACCACCTCCACCTGCCGCCGCGGCCGATGCGCAGGCCGCACCTTGGCGTGCCGTCCAAAGGTCGCCTCCACCCAGCTCTGAAACACCGGCGAACCCAGCGCGCGCTGTTGCTGCACGTAGGCGCGGATGTCGCGCAACACCTTTGGATCGATCTCCAGCTCGAACAAGGCGCGATACGCCTGCGCGCGTTGTTCCGAAGACGGCCCCAGCGCCAGATATTGGGCATGCGGCACCACCACCGGATCGGACGCGCCCAGCGCGTTGCTGCCGTAGCTCGACCACGGGTACGCCAACGGCTCGGGCACCCAACCGCTGCGCACCGGATTGGACTCGATGTAACGCTGGCAGGTAAGCACGTATTCGGCGCCGATCAGGCAGGATTTGTAGCGCCCTTCCCACAACGTGCCCGAGCGCCGGTACATGGTGTTGAAGTAGCTGACGTAGTTGCGGCCGATGGCCTGCATCATGCTGGCCAGCGCACCCACGCGCGAGGGCGTCACCAGCAGATGCACGTGGTTGCGCATCAGCACGTAGGCATGCACGCTGCACTCCCAGCGCCGGCTGGCATGCAGCAGTTGCGCGAGATAGCAGCGGCAGTCGGCCGGTACGCGGAAACATTCCTCGCCGTCATGTCCGCGTTGGATGATGTGCTGCGGCACATGGGCAAGATCGAACCGTGGCGATCGTGGCATCGTGTAGCCTCCCTGCGGCGATGCGTGATGCGGTCGATGTATTGAAAATGCAGCCTGCTTGGATTCCAGACCGTGGCACGCCTAACGTCGCGTCATGCAGCGAATCTGCGTGGATCGACATCGAATAGCCGCTCGTTCCCTTGATGTTCCCCTGGAACAAGCTCTCCTGGATGTTGCCCGCGCAAGCCTATCCCCCGCCACGGTGTAAAAACCGTGATGGAAGAATCACTGCGGCGGGCTCTGAAAACGGGGACAGATCGAACTAACGGAAACGTTCGCAGCGGCCTCCATTGGGTAATATCCAGATCGACACGGAAGACACGATTGAGGCACCGCATGCATAAAACCCTGACGACAGTGCGCCCATGGGCAGGCTGGCTCACCGTCGCACTGTTCCTGCTGTTCGGCGCGCAATGGATCGATGGGCACAACCATCCCGCACTGATGCTCGTGCTGTTCGCGTGGCTGTTCCTGATGATCGTGTGGGTCGCCTTCGGCGTGGTGCACGAAGCGGAAACGCTGGCGGAGATGCTGGGCGAACCATTGGGCACGCTGGTGCTCACGCTGTCCATCGTGGTGATCGAGGTGGCGCTGATCTCCGCGGCCATGCTCGGTTCGAGCGGCAACGCCACGCTCGCGCGCGACACCATGTATGCGGTGTTCATGATCGTGCTCAACGGCGTGGTGGGGCTGGGCCTGCTGATGGGCGGCATCCGCCATTACGAGCAGACCTACAACCTCAAGGGCGCATCGGCGTATCTGTCGGTGATCATCCCGCTCACCATCATTGCGCTGGTGCTGCCGAACTTCACCACCTCCACACCCGACGGCTCGCTGGCGCCGCCGCAGGCGATCGCCTTTTCGCTGCTCACCATCGCCTTGTACGGCATTTTCCTGTGGCTGCAGACCGGACGGCATCGCGGCCATTTCGTCGCGCCCGACGCACAGCCGGTGGAGCCGAAGGAAACGCGGCATGCCGAAACGGCGATCGACAAGAAACAGCTGCTGCGGCACTTCGCATTGCTGCTGGTGCATATCCTGCCGATAATCATTCTTTCCAAGAGCCTGGCGAAACTGCTCGACCACGGCATCGAAACCACCGGCGCGCCCAAGGCGCTCGGCGGCGTGGTGATTGCCATGCTGGTATTCGCGCCGGAGGGCATTTCCGCCCTGAACGCGGCACGCACCGACCGCCTTACGCGCGCCATCAATCTTTGCCTGGGCTCGGTGGCCTCCACGCTGGGGCTGACGGTACCGGCGGTGCTCGCCATCAGCCTTTACACCGGGCAATCGGTGCTGCTCGGCCTGCCGCCTTCGAGCATGGTGATGCTGGTCGCCACGCTGATCCTGGGCGGCATGACCTTCTCCAGCTCGCGCACCACCATGCTCGACGGCGCGGTGCATCTGTCGCTGTTCGCAGTGTTCGTGGTGTTGATCTTCAGTCCTTGAGGCGGTGTTCGCCGGACGTCCATGTAGGTTGGGTTAGCGCAGCGTAACCCAACGTCTTCGAAGCGATATCGTTGGGTTACGCTGCGCTAACCCAACCTACAGGACATCTCGTACAGGCCATCTATCGCATTGCCCGGCACAGCGCTAAGCTGGCCTCGCCCGGTTCCCCCAAGTCTGCCGGGCGCACATCGACACGCCCGCCTAGGAGGAAGATATGGCTTTCTCTGCTCGTGTATCACGCAGTGACGTGATGGCCCACATCAATGTCACGCCTCTGGTCGACGTACTGCTGGTGCTGCTGATCATCTTCATGATCAGCTCGCCGGTGATCATGCATAAAACCAAGCTGGATCTACCACAGCCTTCGCACATCTGGGCCGAACCGCCCTCCACCATCCACCTGGCCATCCACGCGAACGGCGCGATGTACTGGAACGACACGCCCGTCAGCCAGGATCAGCTCGCCACGCAATTGAGCATCGCCGCCGCGCAAGGCACGCAACCGGCGCTGCAGATCGATGCGGATGATGGCGTGGCGTACGAGTCGGTGGCGCGAGCGCTGGCGCAAGCCAAGGCACAAGGGCTGGCCAAGATCGACATGCTAGGCGTGCGGTAACCCACTCGCCGGCCGGGCACCGTACCGGCCGGCGTTATAATGCGCCATGCAAAATCGCATCGCTTCGCCCGTTCCCGCACTGCTCGACGCCCTCACGCGCGACGGCTTTTCCTTCGTTACCGCGGATGTCATGCGGCCATTGCTGCAATCGTCGGGCGAACTGTCCGACTGGGATGCGTTCGTCGAAAGCTGGAACCACTTGGGTCCCGATCCGTATCTTGCCGCCACCGGGCGCATGCGTCGGCGCCGCCATGCCACCTACGCCGCTGCGCCGCATGCCGGCGTCGAGCTCATGCCGCACCAGCCGCATTTTCAGACGCTGCAATATAACCGCCTGCAAGGTGATATCGAGCGCTGGTTCGAACCCATCGATATGCACGTGGCGAACGGCGCGAGCCTGCGCGCCATCCTCGGCTTCTGCAACGGCTTCTTCAGCTCGCTGGCGCCCACCGTCGCGCGCTGGCACGTGGAAGCGCATCAGTTTCGTATCGAAGCAAGCGCCGGCGCGGCAGGCGAGCCCACGCCCGAAGGCAGTCATCGCGATGGCGTGGATTTCGTGCTGGTCCTGCTGATCGACCGCCACAACATCGCCAGCGGTACGACCACCATCCACACGCCGGGCGGGCAATTGCTGGGCGATTTCACCTTGACGCACGCGTTCGATGCGGCGCTGATCCACGACCCGCGCGTGTTCCATGGCGTAACGCCGGTGACGCCGCTGGTGCCGGGCCAGCCTGCGCATCGCGATGTGCTGGTGGTGACGTTCCGCGCCAAGGCCTGAAGGCATCGGTTTTTCAATACCCCCGAGGGCTTTTGCTCTCGCTCACAGCCGCCCCGACGTATTAGTTGCCAAAAGCAACTATGTGGATCTAGACTGCGCGGCATGGATACCCATGCCATCCAACCGCAGATCGCACAGCAGATTTCCGCGGTGCGCGAGTTCAACCGCTTTTACACGGCCAGGCTGGGCCTGCTGCGCCGCAAGCATCTCGATGGCGAATTTGCGCTGACCGAGGCGCGCATCCTGTACGAGGTGAGCGCCAATCCGAAGCTCACCGCGTCGTCGCTGCAGGAGACGCTGGAGCTCGATGCGGGCTATCTCAGCCGCTTGCTGGCCGGATTGATCAAGCGCAGATTGCTGCGCCGCGTGGCTTCCAAGACCGATGCGCGGGAAAAACCGCTGATGCTGACCGCTACGGGCGAAAAGGCGGTTGCGCGTTTGAACCAGCAGTCCTCGGCGCAGATCCAGCAGCTGCTTGCGAAGCTCAACGCCACCGATCGAACGGCGCTGCTGACCTCGCTGGCGACGATCCACAACTTGCTCGAAGACCGGCCCAAACCGGTGCGCATCGTACGCCTTGACGAGGTCAACGATGCCGCGCTTGCCCTGCTGCACGAATATTACGAAGCGGTGCACGTCGTGCAGCGCGATCCGCCTGGAAGTGTGCAGAAGCTTATCGATGCGCCCGCTTCCGGTCTGTGGCTGGCCTACCTGGGCGACGAAGCCGTGGGTTGCGTGGCGCTGCGCAAGTTGAAATCCATACCGCGCGCCAGCGAATGCAAACGCCTCTATGTAAAGCCGTCCGCACGTGGTAATCGCATCGCCGATCTGCTGCTCGATGCACAGGAAGCGTATGCACGTAGTCAGGGGATCGAGTGGATTTACCTCGATAGCTACGACGATCTTAAAGCGGCCATCGCGATCTATGAAAAGCGCAGCTATGAGCGGTGCGAGCGTTACAACGATAATCCGCAGGCGACGTTGTTTATGCGGAAGTATTTAGGTGCGTGAGGCCATGCGTGCACAGGTTGCACATGATTTCAAAGCGTCCTGATCGTCATTCCGGCCTTCGCCCACTGCTGTCCGGGCAAAATACGTCTTGCAGAAGACGAGCGCTTGCGATCATCGGACGCTCACATTTTTTGCCAGCAAATTTAAGCCTATTGATTCGTCGCCCCGGCGAAAGCCGGGGTCCAGTGACTTTGATGATCTTCAAGTCGCTGGGTCCCGGCTTTCGCCGGGACGACGAAGTATCAAGGCCTGCGGCAAGTATTGGAGATTTTCCCCGGACAGCAGTGGGCCTGCGCCGGAATGACGATGAGGTTTTCTGGGAACGATTCGCCAACATGCCGCCGTGTCTTTTCTGGAAAGAAGAATAATCCCCTCACTTCTTCAACCCAGCACGGCTCATCTTCCACGCCGCCACCCGCTCCCTGATATAGCGGTCATAGTCGTAATCGGTCTCCAGCCGCGGCGGCAAGCGATGCGTGTCGCCGTCCGCATCGGGCACCGGCAGGCTTGAAACCAGGTCCGCAAACACCTCCTGCAAATGCGATGGCTTGTTGGCGGAAGGGTTGCTGCCTTTCGATGCCGGCACCGTCACACCCGACAACGGATCATCCGTGCGCGCCGCTGCCAGGCTGAGCACGCCGCCCACATCGGGCGCTGCCGCATCGCGCGCGGTCAAGGCGGAAAGCCCCCACCGCTGCTGCACGGTTTTCAGGATCGAGGTGTGGTCGAACGGTGTATCGCCGCTGGCACGAAATACCGTGCCGGCCGGAATCAATGGCGAGACCAGCACGGTCGGCACCCGCGGACCGAAGCGCTTGAAGTCGAAGCCGTATTCGCCGGCCGAATTGTCCGGCGGAACCGCGTTCGTCGGTGGCGGCACGTGGTCGTAGCAGCCGCCGTGCTCGTCGTAGGTAATGACCAGCAACGTCTGATTCCACTGCGGACTGTTGCGCAGCGCGTAATACAGGTCGTGCAGGTATTGCTCGCCCAGCGCGACGTCGTAATTGGGATGCTGGCTGTTGCCTTTCGAACCCCAGCTCGGTTCCAGGAACGCGTACGACGGCAGCGTGCCGTTCGCGGCCTCCGCCTGGAAATCCTTGAACTGGCCGAAGTAGCTGTCCGGCAAATTGGTGATGTCGCTGAAGTTGTGCCGCGTAAGCGGATCGGCGTCGTAGCCGTAGATTTTCCAGCTGATGTTCTGCTTGTTTAGCGCACCGTAGATGGTCGGCGCGGTGAAACTCTTGGTCTTGTCGTCCATGTGCCCTTGCGAGGTGGCCGCATGGACGAAGGCGCGATTGGGCAAGGTTTCGGTGGGCGCCGAGCCGTACCAGTGGTCGCACACCGCAAAGCCACGCGCCAGCGCGGACAGCACCGGCAAGGTATCGGGCGTATGCATGCCCATGATGTCGTTGGCGGTGGTGCCGGGCACGATCGAATAGCTTTTGTTTTTCGATTCCCAGTTCAAGGTGGCGGCGAAGTTGCTGACGAAGCCCTGGTTTTTCGCTACGGGCGGCGTCGGCGCGGCATTGCTGGCGAACAGTTGCGCATTGGTGGCCGCATACCCTTCGCCGGGATCGGCGCCGGGCATGTAATAGGTGCTGGTGGTGCCGGGCTGGATCTTGAACACGGTGACCGGATTGCTGCCCACGCCACCCGGATTGGATTCCTTGCCGGTCAGGCCCTCGAACGTTTGTCCGGCTGGCGACACATTGCCGGCATCGGCATAGAGGAATCCAAGCATGTGATCGAACGAACGATTCTCCAGCATCAGCACAACGATGTGGTTGATCGCGGACAGCCCTGTACCGGAAGTCGCCATGCCATGCAGCCTCGTGTGTGAAGGAAATGTCATGGCACATGCCCGTGCATGACTGCGGCTACCTTAGTCAATTGCGGTGACAGTTTGCCGCGAACATCCTCCACAATTCAGTGACCATCCACGTACGGCCCACCATTGACGCCCTTCACCCCGAGGAGAGATGCATGAGCAGCACGAATACCCCGATCGCCCTGATCACCGGCGGCAGCCGCGGCCTGGGCAAGAGCATGGCGCTGACGCTGGCCGCGCGCGGCACTGACGTGGTGCTGACGTATCGTTCCAACCAGGCCGAGGCGCAGGCGGTGGTCGAGGCCATCACGCAGCAAGGCCGCCGCGCGGTCGCCCTGCCGCTGGACGTGGGCAAGTCAGGCACTTTCGCCGCGTTCGCCGAACAGCTGCGCGCAGCGCTGCGCCAGCACTGGCAACGCGACCGTTTCGAATACCTGGTCAACAACGCCGGCACCGGCGTGCATGCCAGCTTTGCCGAAACCACCGAGGCGCAGTTCGACGAACTGGTGAATGTGCACCTGAAGGGCGCGTTCTTTCTGACCCAGACCCTGCTGCCGCTGATCGCCGATGGCGGACGCATTCTCAACATCTCCAGCGGCCTGGCCCGCTTCTCCTTGCCCGGCTACTCGGCGTATGCCGTGATGAAAGGCGGCATCGAAGTGCTTACGCGGTATCTGGCCAAGGAGCTGGGCGAGCGCCGCATCGCCGTGAACACGCTCGCGCCCGGCGCCATCGAAACCGACTTCGGCGGCGGCGTAGTGCGTGACAACAAGGAGTTGAACGCCTCCATCGCTGCGCAGACCGCGCTCGGACGCGTGGGCTTGCCGGACGATATCGGCGGCGCGGTGGCGATGCTGTTGTCGAAGGAGAGTGGCTGGATCAACGGACAGCGCGTGGAGGCCTCGGGCGGGATATTTATCTAAACCGTAGGTTGGGGCGCAAACCCCAACATCGTCATGCCGATCGAGATGTTGGGGTTTCCATCCCAACCTACATGGCTTTTGGGAGGGCCACACGACTCCCAATCGGTGTACCTTTCCTTCCTTACATCGAGAGGGAAGCAGCCGTGGTCAGCTACACCCCTATGCATTCGGTCCCCAGTCGCGAGCAGGCCTTGCATGCGTTGTACGAGGCGGCGGAACTCGAACACTGCCTGATGTGCACTTATCTGTACGCGGCGTTTTCGTTGAAGACGTCGGTGGATGAAGGCGTCACGCCCGCGCAACTGGAAGCGATCACACGCTGGAAGCGCAGCATGCTGCAGGTGGCGATCGAGGAGATGGGCCACTTGATGTCGGTGTGGAACATTACCGTGGCGCTCGGCGGCGCGCCGCGCGTGGGACGGGTGAATTTTCCGCTCGATCCGGGCTACTTGCCGGCCGGTGTCGTGGTGAAGCTGGCGCCGTTCAACATGGCGACGCTGCAGCATTTCATCTATCTGGAGCGCCCGGCCGGTTCCGCCGAACCCGATGGCGAAGGCTTCGAGCCCGAACGCCATTTCGTGCGCGGCGCGACCGGGCCGCGGCTGACGCCGATGGGCATCGACTACGACACGGTGGGCGCGTTCTACCAGACCCTGGCCAACGGCCTGCGCCGCCTGGCCGAAATGCACGGCGAGGCCGGCGCCCTGTGCGGCAACCCTGCGCTGCAGTTGTCCAACGCGGAAGTGTCGCTGCCCGGTGCCAACAAGGTGATCTGCCTGAAGACGGCGCTGGCCGCGTTCGAATACATCATCGTCCAGGGCGAAGGCGCGCAGGAAAACACCGAGAACTCGCATTACCAGCGATTCGCCGCGATCCGCACGGAATACCAGGCCTTGCTGGCCGCCGATCCTTCGTTCAAGCCGGCCTTCCCTGCCGCCACCAATCCGGTGCTGCGCCGTCCGCCGCGTCCCGAAGGCCGCGTGTGGCTGGAAAACGAGGATGCGATCGCGACCGTCGATCTGGCCAACGCCTCCTACGGTTTGATGCAACGTCTGCTTGCCTACACCTACGCCGTGCCGGCGCCCGATCCGGACAAAGCACTGTCGCTCGATCTCGGCATCGGCCTGATGCACGCCTTGGCGCCGCTGGCTGAACGCGCGGCGCGGTTGCCGGCTGGGCCTTCCAATCCCGATTGCCATGCGGGCATCACTTTCATCACCCTGCGCGATACCGCGCCGCTGCCACCCGGCCCCGCCGCACGCCGTTTTTTCCGCGAGCGCTTCCAGCAATTGAGCGAAGCGGCGGAACGCCTGAGTGCTGCGGGCGATCCGCGCACGATCGCCGCGGCCTCCGTGCTCAAGCGTCTTGCGCAGCAGGCCGAGCAGGGTTTCGATCTGTCGCGTCCCGCACCGTCGACCGCAACGTCGGCACCCGCGCCTGTCGCGGCGCCGGCGGCGGCAGCGCCGCCCTCCACCGTGCAGGACGGCATCGAGGAGGTCGAAGGCGAAAAGCTCACGCTGCGCTTCGAGGCCAAGCGCTGCATCCACGCGCGGTTCTGTGTGACCGGCGCGCCCAAGGTGTTCCTCGCCAATGTGCAGGGACCATGGCTTTATCCCGATGCGATGGATGTCGAACGCCTGGTGGATATCGCGCACGCCTGCCCGTCCGGCGCCATCCAGTATCGACGCCGCGATGGACATGCCGATGAAACGGCGCCGCCGGTCAATCTGGCGGCGACGCGTGAGGCGGGGCCCTATGCGTTCCGTGGCGATCTGCGCCTCAGCGGCCAGTCCGCCGGCTTCCGCGCCACGCTATGCCGCTGCGGCGCCTCCAAGAACAAGCCGTTCTGCGATGGCTCGCACCACGAGGCGGGCTTCAGCGCCAGCGGCGAACCGCCCACCGGCACGGCGACCGATGCGCTGGAGGTACGCGACGGCCCGCTGCAGATCGATCCGCAGTTGAACGGCCCGCTGCGCGTGCGCGGCAACCTGGAAATCGTCAGCGGCACCGGCCGCATGGTGGCGCGCGTCACCAGCACTTATCTGTGCCGCTGCGGGCAAAGCCAGAACAAGCCCTTCTGCGATGGCAGCCACGCCAAGGTGGGCTTTATCGCCGATGGCGTGTGATCACTCCTCGTCCTTGCAGCGCTGGTTGTCTTCGCCGGTATCGTTCAGCGCGTCGCCGGCGTCGTTGGTGTCTTCCAGCCGCTGCGGCGGGCCGCGTTTGGTGTGCGGATCGTAGGGCTGGGTGATGGGCGGGGACTTGGCGTCCTTGGAATCATTGCGTCCGGTAGGCATGGTGCACCTCGCTCGCATGGGGACGGCTTCACTATGCGACAGGCATGACGAATATCCGGTACCGATAGCGTTAAAGGAACGTAGGTTGGGGTGCAAACCCCGACATGGCCACGTCGACCAACATGCCGATGGTGGGGTTTGCGCCCCAACCTCTCCCTGCGGCAGCGAATGGACCCCTGCCCCGTTTAGAATGGCGCCCTTGTGCTTAAGACGTGAGGGTTCTTCGTGGTCATCCATCCCAAGGTTCGCGGCTTTATCTGCATCACGGCGCATCCGGTCGGTTGCGAGCAGAACGTGCGGGAGCAGATCGGCATCACCAAGGCCAAGGTCGGCGCCGCCGCCGGTCCCAAGCGCGTGCTGGTGATCGGCGCTTCCACAGGCTATGGGCTGGCCTCGCGCGTTACCGCCGCCTTCGGTTATGGCGCGGCGACGCTGGGCGTGTTCTTCGAAAAGCCTTCCACCGAAGCCAAGCCGGGCACCGCCGGCTGGTACAACTCCGCCGCGTTCGACAAGCTCGCCAAGCAGGCGGGCCTGTATGCACGCTCCATCAACGGCGATGCGTTCTCGCATGAAACCCGCGCACGCGCCATCGAAGTGATCAAGAACGAGATGGGCGGCCCGATCGACCTGGTGATCTATTCGCTCGCCTCGCCGGTGCGCAAGCTGCCGGACAGCGGCGAGGTGGTGCGCTCGTCATTGAAGACGATCGGCCAGCCGTTCACCGCATCCTCGGTGGATACCAACAAGGACGCCGTCGTGCAGGTCACGGTGGAACCGGCCACCGAGCAGGAGATCAAGGACACCGTCGCCGTGATGGGCGGCGAAGACTGGGCGCTGTGGATCGACGCGCTGAGCAAGGCCGGCGTGCTGGCCGACAACGCCACCACCGTCGCCTACAGCTACGTCGGCACCGAGATCACCTGGCCGATCTACTGGCACGGCACCATCGGCCAGGCCAAGCAGCATCTGGACAACACCGCGCACGAACTCAACCAACGCTTCGCCGCGCAGAAGCTGCACGCCTATGTGGGCGTGATGAAGTCGGTGGTGACGCAGGCCAGCTCGGCCATCCCGGTGATTCCGCTGTACGTCTCCATGGTGTTCCGCATCATGAAGGAGAAAGGCCTGCACGAAGGCACCATCGAACAGGCCAACCGTCTGTTCCATGATTTTCTCTATCGCACCGACGGCACGGCGCCGGCCACCGACGAGGAAGGCCGCCTGCGCCTGGACGATTGGGAACTGCGCGACGACGTGCAGCAGGCCTGCAAGGCGCTGTGGCCGCAGGTCAGCACGGAAAACCTGTGGGAGAAGACCGACTACGCCGGCTACAAGCACGAGTTCCTGCGCCTGTTCGGCTTCGATCGCAAGGATGTGGATTACAACGCGGATGTGAATCCGGATGTGAGCTTCGACGTGGTGCAGATGTAAGCCGCGCTTCTATCCCCTCTCCCCTCCGGGGAGAGGGTTAGGGTGAGGGGCCACGGCTTGCGGGAAAATCAAGCTATGCGAAGGAGTGCGACGCTTTGTTTCGCGCTGAAAAACATCAGGCGAGATTGTCCCCTCACCCCAGCCCTCTCCCCGGAGGGGAGAGGGCGTAAAAACGTCACCGCACGCATCAACAAAAAGGCCGGCATTCGCCGGCCTTTTTGGCATCACCGCATGATGCCCGTATGCCCCAGCGAGAACCGCCCCGGCTGCGGCCACACCGCCAGGCCGTGCGGCTCCATGCCGACCTTGATGATCTTCACCTTGCCGGTCGCGGTATCGAACGCATACACCACGTCATCGAAACGCCCCGACAGCCACAGCCACTTGCCGTCGGCCGTGACATTGCCCATGTCGGGACTGCCGCCACCCGGAATCGGCCAGTTGGCCACCACCTTGCGCGTGGCGAAATCGATCACCGATACGCTGCCCGGGCCGCCGCGCGGGCCATGCACCTTGTTCGAGCCACGGTTGGCCACGTACAGCTTGGTGGCGTCGCGGCTGGGATACAGGCCGTGCGTGCCGATGCCGGTCTTGATGAAGCCGATCTGCTTGAAGCTGTCGCCGTCGATCAGGTACACGCCGTCGGCCATCATGTCGGCAACATAAAAAACCTTGCCGTCCGGCGACACGCGGATGTCCTGCGGCATGCCGCGCTTGTTGAGCAACAGGTAGCCGAGCACCTTGCGGTTGACCATGTCGATCTTCACCAGCTTGCCGCCGAATTCGCAGGTGAAGATGGCGTACTTGCCGTCGATCGAGAAATCGGCGTGGTTGATGCCTTTGCATTCCGGCGCCGACAGACGGGACTTCAACGCCATCGTGTGCGGATCACGGAAATCCAGGCGCGCGAACGCCTCGGCCACGACGATCGCTTCCTTGCCGTCCGGCGTGAAGTACATGTTGTACGGATCGTCCACCGGATCGGCCTTGCCGGGCTTGCCGGTCTTCGGATCGATCGGCGTGAGGCTGCCGTCGTTGCGGCCTTCGGCGTTGTTGGTCACCCACAGCGTTTTCAGGTCCCACGCCGGCACCACGTGCTGCGGGCTGCGGCCGACCGGGAATTTGTCGATCACCTTGAAGGTGTTCGGATCGATCACGTACACATCGTTGGAGCGCAGGTTCGGCACGTAGATGCGCGCCGGGTCGTTCGCCACGACCGGGCTGAGCATGTTGTAGCCCGCGTTGCTGTACATGTTGCTGGGGTTGGTAACCGGCGGCATGCCGGGCACGGTCTGCACCGTTTGCGCCGCTGCCGCAGCCGTGGCACACAAACTGGCCAGCACGATGCCGGCACGCAAGGCAAGACGCCCAAAACGATCAGATTTCACGGCAAATTCCCGTATTTGGAGAAAACGTTCGATTCACTTGGATGCTTGCGTCAACGCGCCGCGGTGGCTTGGCGGATGGCGTCGACGGTGCGCGAAACTATAGCATCCACACCCAGTTGGCCGAGCTCTGCGGTGGACCGCCGCGGGTCGCCGCCGTACACGCCATCGGCCGCACTCGGCTTGGGCGCATTGCGCAGTTGGTTCTGCCGCACCATCTGCGGTGCGACGGCAAGCTGCAAGGAGGTATCGGCCAGACCGGCATGCGTGCCGATTTCATCGTCGCGGATGCCGTGCTGGCGCAGCAGTTGCGCATAGCCGTCGGACGAGGTGGCGTAGTACGCCGCCGGCAGAATCGCGCGCACCTTGCCGCCGGCCCACGCCTTGTTGAGGTGCGCCACCACTTGCTGCAGATCCTTCTGGTAGCCGCCGTGATCGCCGAGGAAGACGACGTTGCGAAAACCGTGCACGGCGAAACTGTTCGCCGCCGATTCCAGCAGCTTTTCGAACACGTCATCCGGAACGGTGATGGTGCCGGGAAAGCGCATGTGTGAAGTGGTTGGTGCGTAGCCGCCTTCCGGCACGTAGGCCACCACCGGCGCAACCAGTGCATTGCCGAGTTTCTGCGCGATGCGATCGGCAAGGTACTCGGCGCGCACGTTGTGCTTGCCCACGGCGATATACGGACCGCTCTGTTCGGTGCCGCCGATGGGAATGATGACGGTGGTCTTGCCGGCCTGGATCTGGTCGCGCAGCTCGGTCCAGGTGAGGTTCTGCAGCTGAACGGTCTGCGGGGCTTGCGCAAACGAATTGTGCGCGGCCATGGCAAGCATGAGAGCTGCGGCGGCGCATCGGAATAAACGCGTGATCATGAGGCGGGGCGCGTAGGGGATGTGAAGAACATGGCGCTCTATGGTTGCACGCCCGATACCGTCTTCGCATCCCTTTCACGCGAATTTGCCGCCTCTATTCACTTTCCTGCGGAATGGCCCGGCGAAAAATTTCTTCCCAATAGGCCATGCGTTCCGAATACGCCTCGCGCACCGATTCGGGCTGGTCGTTCTGCAGGCTGCGCACGTGGGTGATCGGCAGGGTAGCCGAGGCCATCTGCCGCCAGGCGTCCGCAGCGGCTCTCAAGTGGGAATGGGACGATAGCAGCGCGGCGATGACCTGCTGATCCACCATCTGCTGCGCGCTCAATGCCATCAGGCCTTCGAGCGCGATATCGGTGCGCTCGGAAAGGAACGCCACAGCTTCGCCCCAGTTATTGAAGCTGACTTCCATGACGGGCTCCTTGGTTCGGGGAGACGTCTACAGCCTAGGGGTGGGCCGATCAATTCTGTGTAGGCACCGATGGGGCCGTTCACCTGGGGTATGCCCCTCTTTCACCTGTTCGTCGCCCCGGCTTTCGCCGGGACGACGATGCATCAAGCATCATTAAACCGCTTCGGCCTGCCGCAACGGCTCCCACTCATGCTCCGGGTAATAGCGCGCCATCAGCCGCCCCACATAGGCGACCAGATTCGGGCGCCCCACCACGGCGTCGCGCAAGGGCGTATCGAAGAACGGGGTAAGAATCGAGGCCAGTATGGCGAACGCGAACGCGTCCACCGCCGTCATGCGCTCGCCCATCAGGTACGGCTTGTCGCCCAGCAAGGTCGCCACCGCATCGATCGAACGCACGCCCAAGGCGGCGATCTCGCCTGCCGAGTGGCGGCCGATACCGTGTCCACGCAGGTCTTCGTGCTTGCGCGCCTGCAACGTGCGGCGCAGTTGTTCGCGCTCCGCCTCCGGCGCGCTGTCGGCAAAACGCGCCGGACCCTTGGCGAAGTTTTCCGGCACGATCCAGCGGAACCACACCATCGCGAAGTAAAGGTGATCCTCCAGCATCCGCTCGATCGCCCAGGCCTGGGCGCGTTGCAATGCATCCAGGCCTTCATCCAGGTCCACACCGTACTTGCGCTCGATGTGCGCGCGGATGAAGGTGGAATCGCAAATGACTTCGCCGGCATCCTTCAGGTAAGGCACCTTGCCCTTGGGCGCCTGCGGCGGAATGGTGGATTCCGTTGCGTAAGGCAACCCGGCCATTTGCAATTGCACGTTGCTCTTGATCACGAACGGACTGGTTTCCGGCATGCCGAAGCCAGGGCGGGTAACGTACAGGGTGATGTCGGGCGTGGTCATAATCCTTGAGATCCGCACAGTAAGGAATGCATAGCTTGCGTCCCGGCTGCTGACAACATCCTGTCAGCAGCCGTCGTCGAACAACTTCGTCGCGCGATCGCCCGACCTGCCTGCGTACCAGGCCAATACCTCCGGCGGCAGCAAGTCATCCAGCGCCATGCCGACGGCGCGGCAGGCATCGAGCGTATCGACCAATACCTTCGCATAGCGCGGGTCGCGCATCTCCGCCGGCACATTCGCCGCTTGCCATTGCAGCATGTCCAGCAGACGCCGGGACCATTCGTACAATGCATCCGCTCGCTCGGCGAAACGCGCGTGCAGCCAGCCACTCAGTGGCGCATGCAAGGTGTAGCCGTAGCGCTCCGCCACGCGGCGCACGAACGGGCCCACCTCCTCGCCGATGCCGCGGAACCATTCGGTATGTCCGCCGGCGGCGTCCGATACCAGCAAAGGCGCCGCCGCGCGATGCAGCGGCCAGCGCTCGATCAGCAGCCGCTCCAGCTGCCGCGCATCGCGCAGCCGTCCGGTCTCCACCAGCATGCCCTGCTCCAGGTCGAACAGTGCGAAAAAGCGCGGATGGAACGTGCGGAAGCGCTGAACGGGATCTTGCGTGAACCCTACCTTGGTAAGGTCCTCGCCGAGGCTGGGCAGCACGTAGACGAAGGTTCGTCCGCGCTGCCGTGCGGGATCGGGCAAAACCCATTCATCCATGCCTGCGCGCTCCCCCGTTCGCGCCCGCCCATGCCTTCTTCGCCGATGTCGATAAAGCGAGCATTCGCAACACTACGGAAACAAACAAAACCAAGGGCAAAGCCATATCCCCCGCACGCAACTCGACGTGCATACGCCAGCACGCAATACTTCCTGCCTGCACCGGGGGATTGAAGACGTGAACCATGTGACATCCAAAGGCAGCCTCGCCTGCGTGGGTATCGGCATGACGCTGGGATCGCATATCAGCCCGCGAGCCCGCAGCCATATCGAACAGGCCGACGTGGTGTTCGCCGGCATGTCCGACGGCATCGTCGAGCTGTGGTTGAAAGAGATGAACCAGGATGTGCGCAGCCTGCAGCCCTATTACCAAGAGGGCAAGTCGCGGATGAAAACCTACCGCGAGATGGTCGAGGCGATCATGACCGAGGTGCGCGCAGGCAAGCGCGTCTGCGGCGTGTTCTACGGCCACCCCGGCGTCTTCGCCTGGGTGCCGCACAAAGCCATCGCGACGGCGCGCGAGGAAGCCTATCCCGCCCGTATGGAGCCGGGCATTTCCTCCGAAGACTGCCTGTACGCCGACCTGGGAGTCGATCCCGGCGCGCGCGGCTGCCAGCATTACGAGGCCAGCCAGTTCATGCTTTACCGGCGTTGTATCGATCCAAGTGCCTGGCTGATCCTGTGGCAGATCGGCGTGGCCGGCGACAAATCGCTCAAGCGCTTCTCCACCGGCGCCGCCCACCGCCAGGTGCTGGTGGACGTACTGGCCCGCGACTATCCGCTGGACCACCAAGCCATCATCTACCGCGCCGCCACCCTGCCTTTCCAGAGCCCGCGCATCGAACACCTGGCGCTCGCAGCATTGCCCCAGGCCGACGTAGGCATGGCCGATACTCTGGCCATTCCACCGGCCCGGCCCTTGGAGGTCGATAATGAGGTTCGTGCACGATTAGCCGCACTGGCGTAAAAACGCCCGTTTGGTGAACAAATCAGGGCAAAATAACGCCTATCGATAGATAAGCTCGCTCGTGGCAGCACACCGGTCTGCGGCGAGATATGATGCGTTCGCTCACTGTGCTCCAGGAACGACCACTGCGGGCGATACAGGGGTACCACAGCACTACAGGGGCAATTTGATGTTGAATATCGTTCGTTTTTTAGAAAAGATGGGTAGCGACGCTCACTGGAACGAGATCAGTATGGAACAAATGGAATTGGCGCTTGCAGAAGCTGGTATCGAAGGTCCGGTCCGGTCGGCCATTTTGAATAAAGATGTTGCGGGGCTACAAGCGCTTTTCCGACAAAAGCCGTTGATTGGCTATGTAATCCCTGCTGAAGAAGAGGAAGAAGAAGAGGAAGATGAGGGAGAGCCCAATGGAAAGAGGCACTACAAAAACACCTGTTACCTACCCTCCTTTTCGCTCGCTTCTTCATTGGCTTCTCCGTCATAAATGCCTATTGCCGGTCGCAAACGCCGGAGACATATTGCAGGAACATTCCTGCTGCTTATTGTGGTTGCAGGTGCGGTCGCGATAGATGCGCCCGCATCCCCCAATACTGCTTCCCAACTACTGGCCCGTGCGGAAGATATAAAAGTCACAGATAATGCAGGCTTTACCAAGCTCCTTGAGGAACTTGAAGGTCATATAGATCAGCTGTCTGAGGCACAACGATGGCAACTGCGTTACTTGCAAGGATGGCAAGCCACATACAGTGGCCAGAGCGATAAGGCTAGGACTCTGCTGGAGGCGGTAGCTAAGCAAGCACCTGACAGCGGTCTACGAACACAAGCAACAGCCACCCTTGTTAACCTCTTGGGTGTCGGGCATCACTACGAGGAAGCCTTCGAATACTTGGATCATTCTTTGGATGATCTACCTCATGTCACCGATAAAGAGGCAAGATTCCATCTTCTTGGTGAAGCTTCGCAACTATTGAGTGAGGCTGGCCAATACGATCTAGCTATCGGCTACGCCAACCAAATCATCACTAACTACCCAAACGGTAGATACAACTGCATAGGACACATGCTGGAGTTACGTGCTCAGCTTCGTGGGGGCCGAACCCAAATAAACAATGAGCAATTTCAAAATGGGATAAACCTTTGCCTTGATATTGGTGACAGGCTAGCGGCCGACACCATACGGCGCGACATGGCTGTTCTAGCCATACAGCAAAATAGGCCCGATGAGGCACTTTCCATCTTGCAAAAAAATTATGAGGAAGTAAAAGCACTCAACTACCCAAACCTGACTGCCGAATACGATATTCTTCTGGCACAGTCTTATTGGAAGAAAGACAACATTTCCTTAGCTCAAAAATACGCAACGAATACTGTCGACATTGCCTCTAAAGGCGACCTCATCGAACCGCTGATCAGCGGTTATCAGCTGCTTTATCAGATTGAGAGACAGTATGGCAATTTGCGCGAAGCACTTGCTTATCACGAAAAGTACGTGGCAGCCGACAAGGAACATCTCGACGACACCCGGGAAAAAGCGCTCGCTTACCAAATTGTAAAGCAGCAGGTCGAAGCCAAGAAAATCGAGCTAGATGCACTAAACAAGCAAAACCAGATCCTGCAGCTACAGCAAGCACTCGACCATAAAGCCATGGTAACGAGCCGCTTGTACATTGCACTACTGCTTACTGTCCTAGCTTCCATCGGCTTCTGGCTCTATCGACTCAAGCGCTCCCAACTGCGCTTCATGCGCCTGGCGCGTCGCGATGGGCTTACCGGTATTTTCAACCGGCAGCATTTTGTGGAAGAAGCGGAACAGGCATTGCGCTACGTGGCAAAGTCACAGCGCGGCGCCAGCCTGATCCTGATCGACCTGGACCACTTCAAGAACATCAACGATACGCATGGCCACATCGCTGGCGACCATGCATTGCGGCGCGCGGTGCTGATTTGCCAGCAGCATCTGCACTCCAGCGACGTATTCGGCCGCATCGGTGGCGAGGAATTCGGCATATTGTTACCGGAGTGCACGCTGATCCAGGCGCTGGAACGGGCCGAACGCATTCGCATGGCCATTCAAGCGTTGCCGGATGCGGAAGCCGAGCACGTGCCGCTCACGGCCAGCTTCGGCGTGGCTTCGACCACGCATTACGGTTACGACCTGCGGCGCCTGCTGATTGCGGCGGACAGCGCGCTTTATCGCGCCAAGCGCGATGGCCGCAATCGCGTGGTGGTCAGCATGGACAATCACGCGTCCTCATCGGCTGTCGGCGATACGCGCGCGCAGGGCAACAAGCTCAACGATGCGTCTCCTTACATGGACGCTTCGGAATAGCGGCTGCGCTTTCTTTGGCGCCATCTCAGCACTGCGGGTTTACTTGCCGCTCTCCTGCCCTTTACTCAGATCGATCATCGGAATGGAGCCTGCTCCCACCACTTGCGGAAGAATGCCGTTCCAGTGCTGCAAGCCGTAGAAACGCGAGTATTCGGGATTGTTCTTCAGCGCCTGGCCGACCGTTTCGATCGCCTTGGCCTGGGCCTGCGCCTGCAGCACGGTGGCCTGGGCTTCGCCGTTGGCGCGTTCCACCGCGGCGCCGGCCTCGGCATGCGCGGTCACCGTTTTCTGCTCACCTTCGTAGCGTTTTTGCGCCACCGTATTTTCCGCCTGCACGGCCAGGTTCTTGGCGCGCACCGCCTCCTCGATCGACTGGTCGAAGATCGGCGAGTAATGAATGCCGATCAACTGCACGTCGATCACATCCACATTGAACAGGCGCTGCAATGCGTCGCTGATGTCCTTGCGCATCTGCGCGGTGATCTGCGCGCGCTGGTCGGAGATGGTCAGCGTGTTGTACTGGGCGAAGGCGGCCAAGGCGCGATCGCGCACCACCGGGAGGATGGTGGTTTCGATATCCATCGAGCCGGCTCGCCCGATGTGATACAGCAGGTTCATCACCGCCGAGCTGGGTATCTGGTAGATCAGGCTGAGGTCGATGGTGACCTTCTGGTTGTCGTTGGTATAGACGTCCAGACCATTGAGCGTATATACCGAGCGACTGGTCTGCAGGCGGTCCACTGTTTCGAAGAACGGCACCTTGAAATGCACGCCGGTAGTCAACGGCACGCTGGTCATCGGCGTACCGCCCAGCCATCGCGTTCCCGCCTCTTCGCTGGGCGAAACCACGAATACGCTGTTGAGCAGCAGCACGGCGATGACGAGCGCCACGATCAGCCCACCGCCCACACGAAAACGACCGAGGAACGAACGCGGATCCCTGGGCGGCAAGTTCAGCATGGAAAACCCCTTTCCTGACGGTGGCGGCATCTTGCCGGAAGGCCGTCGCATTGGCGAGTGACTGCGCAATGATGCCGCAGCAGGGTGACAACAGCCTGCACGATCGTGCTTACCCACTGCGTCAGGTGACGCAACGAGTCACGTGCGCCATATCACCAGGCAGGCCCTTGGCAAGCCTCGCGTAACCAAAACGCCAGTCTGCCGCTTCAGGCAAAACAACCACTTCCGGACACTATCGCCACCGCCTCTTCGCTCGCCCGGCCCGCCTGCCCAACGGCCTATGCAAATTTCACATTGGCGCAGTTCCTGCTTGCCGATTCTTGAAGACCGCACCTGCGAGTCAAGCACAAAAACGGACGCTCAGGAGGGGGCGGTGGGAAGGCGCAAAGACGGCGGCATCGAGATGGTCTCCAAACTGCCCTGGCAGTCCGGCATTGTGCTTGGCGTTGCAGGCTACGCCGCCATGCGCTACGGGCTGGGCTGGTTCATGACCACCTTCGGCGGTCCCGTCGGCCAGACACTGGGAACCTCGCTCGCCGATGGCGCCTATGCGCCCGTCGCGTGGCTGCTGCTGATTGCCTGCTGGCTTGCCGCACTCATCTCCTACCTCGACAGCCGACGACGGCAGCGGCTGCTGGCCTCGCAAACCGGCTTGCGCAGCCTGAGCGCGATGGACTGGCGCGAATTCGAGATGCTGGTCGGCGAGGCCTTTCGCCGCCAGGGTTACAAGGTGCGCGAAATCGGGCTCGGCGGCGCGGACGGCGGCATCGACCTGATCCTGCAAAAGGATGGCGCGACCGTACTGGTGCAATGCAAGCAATGGCGCACCAAGCTGGTGGACGTACGGCTGGTGCGGGAAATGTACGGCCTGCTGATGCACCACCGCGCCGATGCGGTGAAGATCGTCGCCATTGGCCACTACACCGACGATGCGCAACGCTTCGCGCAGGGCAAGCCGATCGAGCTGATATCCGGCGACGCCTTGATGGCCATGGTGCGGGAATGCCAGGCAACCAGGCAGGCTTGAAATACGTCCTACCCGGGACGCGGGAACGCCCTGGAGACGCTACGTCCTGAACAATGCCGCCTGCCCACGCAACACGCCGGCCTGATCGACCAGTTGCCAGACGACCCCGTCGTTGATCCAGAACGTACGCGCCGACTTGCTGATGCGCAGCCCGCGATAGCCGCTGGCAAAACCCTGCTTGCCGACCTGCTCCAGAAACTCCCGTCTGCCCTGCACCTGCTGCGGCGGCGCCGACAGGCGGGAAGGAAGCTGCATCAATTCATCCCAGGCATATTCAAAGCAGCGTTGCGCGGAAACATTGCCGTAAATGAATACTGGATCCGCACGTGTGTCATGCGCCAGCAATCCGAATGGCGCTTCCTCGTAAAGCCAGCGTGACGCCTGCTCATCCGTCAACGCCGGATCGACCAGCGGCTGCTTGAGCCAGTGGGAATAGCTGTCTGCGAGCAAGCGATAGAGCGTGGAGGCTGCGGCGGGGATATTCATGGCGTTCGTGTGATCGATGACAGGTTGCAATGGGCGGCGCCACTGCTCGCGCTACAAATTCTTCAAGCGAGGATTGGGCCCCACGACCTGGTGACTGTCAATCGGCACCTCGACCAGCATGGACGGACGATCGTGTCGGTAAGCCTCGCGCATGATGTCGGGAAGATTGCTCAAATCCGGTGACAGCCGCATGCTCAGCCAGCCACATGCGCGCGCCACCGCTCCAAAATCCATGCGCTCCAGCTCGCCGTGATACCGACGCGCGGGTGTATCCGGCAGCACCTTGGAAAGCCCCTGCTCCACGATGCCGTAGCTGGCGTTGTCCAGCACGAACAAGGCAATGCCGAGCTGCCTAGCTTCCATCAGGCATCCGCCGTAGAGCCGGAAGCAACCATCACCGGAAAACACGAAGACGTGTTTGTCGGGCGATGCGATCTTCGCCCCAAGCCCAAGGCCGTAGGCACCGCCCATGGCAGAGCCGCGATACAGGGAGTACATCTTCGCGTACGGATGCGGACGCTGGGTGACGTATTGACGATCCTTGTAGGCCAGGCAGACGTCATCGAAGCCCACACTGTTGGGTTGCCACAGACCATCGAGCTTTTCATAGAACGCCACGATATCTACGGCGTCGTTGCGTGCGCGCTCAAAGGCATGCGTATTGAGGTCCGAATAAAGCGGCGAGTCCTCGTTGCAGATCTGCGGATGCGCCTGGCACCAGAGAACGGTTTCCCGAAGTATCTCTTCGACATCACCAACCGTTTGCTGGAATTCTCCCACCACTTGGTGGCGGAAACTGCCATGCGCACTCCCATACAGGTATGCGTTCGCCGTGATGTTCCAGACCAGGCCTGCCTTGGCGAGAGAAAAATTGGTGGTGTATTCGTCTGCGCAAAAGCCGATGGTTATCAGCAAATCATGCTCGTCCAAATCATCCCAGAGCGCTGCGGCACGGTCGTTTCCGCCAAAACCCAGATAGCCGTAACCATAGGGATTATCTCGGGATACCGCGTTGGCGCCATTGATACTCCATAGGATGGGGGCCTTGAGTACTTCACAAAGCCGCGTGGTCAGGTATGGCAGATCCGGATAACGCGCCGCCTCGTCACCCACCATGACGACGATGCGGCCCTTTCGTCGCTGTGCAAGGTGGCGCTGGAGAAACGCGGACGGCCCTTCGCGCTCAACGGCATTCCGCGGGATCACATTCATGCCGCTATCGAATACCGCAGATGCCATTTCTGACAAGGCATCCGGCGGAAGAACGAGCGCCACGGGCTTCGATTGATTCAGCTGCTCCCATGCAGCCGCGAGCTGCTCGTCCAACGATTCGATGTCATCCAGCACGAACGTGCCTTGCGGCAATTCGGCCATAAGCTGGCCGATCATGTTGCTGCCCGATTCGGTGGTGTCCTGCAAAGGCGATTGAAACGCCATGTTCGATGGCGTTGCGGCGATGAGATAGACCGCCGGAATATTGTGCAGCTTCGCATCGCTCAAGCCGCACAGCAGAAGCTTGCTGGCGGCGCCGGTCGTGGCGGCTGCGGCAGCGATCTGGCCGGTCGCAAGATAGTGCCCAAGCGGGACAAAGCCCGCCACGTATTCGCCCACCGTAAAGAATTCGATCTGCTCATTGCGAGCATGATGTGCAACGTAAGGATCCATATGCTTCAGCAGATGAACCAGGCCGCCACCGGTTACGCCGGAGCAAACGCTGACGCCCCATTCCCTCAAGGCATCGAGCAAACGCTCGTAGCCGATTCGCGGTTCGACGATGACCATGAAAAACCCCCTGCAATTTCCTTCGTGGCACAAGCAATAACCCGCCGCCCAAGCGCCATGGCGGGCTCGGGAATGATGTCGATGACTCAAAGCGAAACCAACGCAATCGAACTGCGTCAGTTTTGAAACGCGCATCTGCTCCGCTTCCACAACGCGTGCATGCGCCTGCCTTCAAACGACCTTCGTGATCGATGCTACGAACGGTCAAGTACGATAAATAAGAACTACCGCACAAAAGGGCTGTGTTTTCCGTTTTTGTGCATAGCTTTCCGAAAATGTGCAGCAGCGTGAGCGCTGCGCTCAAACATGATGAAAGCGTGAATGACCATTCTGGGACAAGGCCAGCTTACGCAAGCTGCGCGCTGCGATGTGCGAGTTCGCGCAGACGGTTTTTCAGCGCACTCAGATCGCTGAGTCGCATATCTTCGCGCACTTCGCTCGGCGACATCCCCAAGGCCAGGCGAAATGCGTCGGTCATATGGCTATGGCTGCTGAAGCCCATGTCGCACGCCAGTGTCGCCAGATCTCTTTCGCCATCGCCCAGTCGCCCCAGCGCCGTCCCCAGGCGTTGCTGCATGCGGAATTGGCGCAGGGATTGCCCGGTGCATGCGCGAAAGATGCGGCACAGGTGAAACGGCGAGCATCCGACCAGCCGGGCCAATTCATTTACCTCCAGATTTTCTTCGGCGCGAGCGATGATCATCTCCTCCACACGCGCCACCTGCCGCTGCACCTTGATGTCCTGTTTGAGCGATACCCCAGGTTCATGCGACTGCGCCAGATAACCGAGCGTATCGGCCAGTATTTCTTCGCCATCCACCGCATTGTCACTGCGCAGCAAGCCAAGCAGCATTTCCACATGCGTTTTTTGAAAAAGCATGTCATGGCCAAAGGCGCGGCAAGGCTGGCCCGGCTCGGGACGTACGCCCAGCGCATCCAGCATGTCATCATCGATCAACACGTCGGTGCAGCAGTCACAGCTTTCCGCACCCGGATGCGTAATGCGATATTCAACGCCCTTGCTCACGAACACTACCTGGCCCGGCCTGGCAAACCAGCTTCGGCTGCCGATGTGCATCATGAACGAGCCGCGGCGGGTAAAGATGAAGCGCGCCGGCTGATCACCGACGACATAGCCGCAATCGACACGCGGACGCTGGCAGGTATGACTGACCACTCTGAAGTGCGGCGAGCACAACACTGTCTGCATGATCGACATGGACTTACGCTCTTGCATCCCCGGTGCCTGTCCGATCATACGCCTTCCATGCAAAACCCACGTGTTTTCCAGGCAAAGCACGTTTCTGGAAGCGGTTCATTTGCATGCCCGCGCCGGCACGTTTATGGAAGCGCGCGATGCGCGCCTGGTTGAAGCTCCAGGCTCCCCGAGAGGCTCCGGCCTCCCCCACCGCTGTATAGCACTTCACGCCAGACGGAGGATCTATGCGCAAGAAACTCTACACATGCCTGGCCGCCTGCTGCACGCTGGCCGTCGTTACCACCGCCCAGGCCTGGCCCGATCGCGACGATTCCCCGGTGTATCCGAAATGGTCACACCCGTTCGATCGCAGCATCAACGGCTGGGCCAATCTGTCGATGCAATGGCTGTATGCGCAGCCCTATGCGCAGAATCCCTATTTCGATCCCACCGGCCAATACTGCGCCGTCGGCCAGCAGGGACCGGTGTGGTACGTGGCGCCGATTTTCGCGATGAATCCCGGCAGCTACACCCGCACGTGCACCATCCCGCGCGGCAAGGCCATCCTGTTCCAGGTCGCCTGGGTCGCCGATACCTGGCCATGCCCGGATCCGAATTTCGGCCCCGCGCCCGGACAATCGCTTTACGATTTCCTGTATCAGGACAGCGGTACGTACATGATGATGATGGACGTCAGCGTCGCCCTCGACGGCAAGCCGATCCACGACGTGCTGAAATACCACTACATTTCCGACAGCCTCAACGCGGTCAAGGGCGATCCCAGCCTGCAATCCACTTTCGATACGTGCATTACCGGCGCGTACCAGCCGGTCGTCACCAACGGTTATTTCCTGATGTTCAAGCCGCTGTCGCCGGGAATGCATACGATCGTGCGCACGGCGACCAACACGATGGGGATGAGCAATACGTTCACTTACTACTTGACGATTCAGTAGGTCGATGACACTCATCGCAGCCGTCATTCCGGCGAAACCGGAATGACGGCGCATCGAATAACTGCCGCACGAACACGCTACGCATTGATTGACCGGCAGGCATGGGGCACGCAGGTTGGGTTGGCGCAGCGTAACCCAACGATGCCGCATCGAGCGCGTTGGGTTACGCTGCGCCAACCCAACCTACGCTCCAGACATATTCCCAAGCAGGCCGCCCCATGTTCCAAGCCCAAAACTTGCTGCAAGCCTTCGAGCGCGTCACCGATTACTGGTCTCCGAAAGTGGTCGGCCGCGTCAATGATCAATTGCTCAAAGTGGCAAAGCTCAAAGGCCACCTGGTATGGCATGCGCACGATGCCGAGGACGAGCTGTTCTATGTGGTGAAAGGCTGCATGCGGATCGAGCTGGAGCAGCAGGTGATCGCGCTCAAGGAGGGCGATTTCTTTACCGTGCCGCGCGGCGTTCGGCACAATCCGGTTGCCGAGGAGGAATGCTGGATCGTGTTGATCGAACCGGCGTCGACCAAGCATACGGGCGACGAAATGACGCCGCAGACACGCAGCCTGGACGAACAGTTGGCGTAGCGCGCGCCCGCGGCAAACGCCGGCTGGCAACCGTCAACTTACCTGCACCGCGCCGCCGCCATTGCGCTTGGCCGTATACATCCGTCCGTCCGCCAGAATGCACAAGCTTTCCGGTGTTTGCGCATCATCCGGAAACACGGCCACGCCGATGCTGGCGCCGATCTGCATGGTCTGCCCCGCCACGGTCAGCGGCGCCTCCAGCAATTGACGCAAGGCGCTGGCGACGCCGGCGGCTTCGTGGCGCGTAATGGGGCCTTCGAGCACCACCGAAAATTCATCCCCGCCGGTACGCGCCAGGGTGTCGACACGACGCAGGCGCGCGATGAACAGATCCGCCACGTGCTGCAGCACTTCGTCGCCCACGTGGTGCCCCATGGTGTCGTTCACCTGCTTGAAGCCATCCAGGTCGATGGCCAGCATGGCCATGCAGGCGTTGCGTTGACGCGCGCGCTCCACTGCGCGGCTGATGCGGTCCTGGAACAGGCGGCGATTGGGCAAGCCGGTCAATGCATCGTGCTGGGCCAGATGCTGGTTGCGCGTCAGCTGGCCTTCCAGCAGCAGCAGGATCATGCCCACGGCTACCAGGTATTTGGGCAGGTTCCACACTTCGGCGCCTACTTGCACCGTCGGCCAGAACACGTCGAAGGCCATCCCCAATGGAAATACCAGCGACCACGCCAGCAGGCCCAGCAAGGTCACCACGAATCCGCCTGTCTTGCGCTGGTCCGAAAACGCGAACTGCAGGCCGCAGGTGAAATAGGCCACGAACAGCGGCAGCACCACCATCAAATCCGGGCCATGCCTGGAGAACTGCCAGGCCAGCAAGGCCACCGCGAGCGCCGCGTTGAGTATCACGGCGATCCACCGGCTGGCCGGGCGTTCGGCGCGCGGCGTCACCATGACGATGGTCAAGGGCACCAGGGCGAACAGATTGGCCGCCGCCACCATCAATGGCCGCGGCGGCGGCGCGGGCAGCGTGGCCAGCGCGATATAGAGCGTATAGACCAGCGCCAGCGCGCCATACAGCACGCGGCTGCCCCACTGCGCGGGCCGGGTGTCCAGCGAGCAGCAGAAAAGCGCCGCGCACCACACCAAGGAGGCCGTGCCCAGCATGTCGGCCAGCACGCCGCCGACACCAGGAAGGTCGAGAAACGAATAAGCGGCGAAGTGCATTTCGATGCAGATCCACCCGGCCAGCCACAGACGAGTGGTCATGTTGCCGGCGGGGCGCGACACGGTCACGAATGCGTAGATCAGCAATCCAACCGCCAGCAAATCAGGGAGTTCTTTCCAGGACATTCATTAGCCCCACGCTTGCGGGGAACCTCATAGGAAATGCATCGCACCACGATGCAGGTCAGGCGACGTCCCTATCCAGCCGCGCATGGCCATGTTCATGCGATGAGCGACATCCTCATGCTTGATACCCGTAGTGAGATCGGCATGCATCGCAAGATCTTTAGCGCCGGATGATCATCCAGTCCGTGTGATCGGACCGGAAGCATGGCGGCTTGAAGACTATTGAGCGAGCGCAAGATGACTCTGATGCGTCACTTGCATGAACAGATTCGAACGCGCCCGGCATGCACGGATTTCCCCTGCCCCCAATTTACGCACGCATTTTTCCGTTGTTTGTCGCGCATCGCAACAGCTGGAAAAGCCGTAGATCGAAGCGCCCAAATGCCCCGGTTTTCGCACGGAAGCAATGCGATAAATGGCTTTACGCCCGTCCATTCATATACTTATTCATCACTTTGCTGAATTTGGATCGTGGCAAATTCCGCCCGGCAGCGGCTTGAACGATCCGGCCATGGCGCCGAGGGGGAACCACTGGGCATACGACGACACGCCAATACGCCGCTCAATACGTATGAAAATGGACGCCCGTACATGATGAGCCAGAGCGCCGCGCTGTGATTTTTCCGCAAAAAAAAACCGGGAGATTTCGCTCCCGGTTTTTTTATGTTGGAAATACGCCTATCAGTTCGATTCGGTGAACTGAATATACGGCGAGCTACCGCCGACGGCGCTGCAGCTTCCCAGGTTGAGGTTGTTGCTTTCGCCGGTGCTGCCGGCATTGGCGATGCACGACGGCGCGGTGGTGGAGCCGTAGGTGCCGGCCACGCGCACGGTGATCGAGGAGCCGCTATTGAACTGCGCTTCCGAGCCGCCGGCGTTGCCGACCACGTTGAACTCCGACTGCTTCCAGACCGTGGCAATCTTGAGCACGCTGTCACTGCCGCTGACGCTGTATGCGGTGCTGCCGTTGGTGAAGGTGACCGTATCGTTGCCGCCGGAGGTGGCCGTACCCTGCAGCTTCAGATTGCCCAGCTGCGTAGCGGGAACGTCGGGGGCGGAGACGTAACTGCTGTTGCGATAGCAGTCGCCCGAACCGTCACTGCCAAAGCCACTCGGGCAGCGCGTTCCGCCATAGCCGATCAGCCAGTACTGCCAGAACACCGCAGCCTGGCCTTGGGTTTGGTAATCAGGCGCGTACACGGCCTGCTGCCACACGGTACAGCCCGAATGGCCGTTGCAGGCAGAGGTGGTCGAGGTGAACTGCGTATTGATCTGCAGCGAATATTCGTTCGGGCCGAGAATGCCGCCACCGCCGTAGGCGGCCACGCCCACGCCCTGCTCGGACGTCACGCCGGTCACCGAGGGAAAGCTGCCGATCGTCTTGGAAATAAGGCTCGAGCCGGGCGCCTGCATCACGTAGTCGTTGCCGTTGCCCGCCGTTTCCGGCTGCAGGTGGTTCTGCTTCACCCTGGCCGGCAGCGTATGCGTGTGCTGCGCCGACAACTGCTTGCACGCCACCTGCTGCCAGGCATTGCTCGGATAGACGGCCTGGAAGCAACCTGCCGCCGGTGTCGGGACCTGCACGATGTTTTCGCGCCATACCTGACGCGCCAATTCCCCAATGGGCCCCACCTGTTCGTCGGCCTGCGCCGCAAACGCAGCGGGCACGCAGACAGCAGCGACAAGACCGGCCAAGAGCGCAAACTTGAACTTCGATTGCATCTAGTTTCTCCCCAGAAACAAAGTGTCACAAGGACGACTTCGGACCATCCGAAAGCCGCGATTCAGTACAACCGCTGCATCCATGCGCACAACCACCTCGCCTCTTCCCCGAAGAGGCTTTCAAGACAACGTAAAAGCGAAATTGCGTTGCAGTATTTCCCCGCACTTCATTAAGACGCCCGGCCTGTTGTTTTCCCTACCTGCCGATGCGCAATTCGTACGTGAGCATGTGCTTGATGCAAAAACCCCCCGAAGTCGCGCACCTATCTGCGCAACAAAAAAAATGATTCGACTTGCGATGGCCCCTACGACGCACGTACATGGCGTCCGACGCGCAGGAGCATGCAGAGAAAAATGTGTAGGAAACGTGATACGACTTGCACGCAAAACCTTGCGTCGGCGTGGCATGTGCGATCTGCGTTCTCCGCTTATTCTTGCGCGAAAAAGTTGGCCTGACAGGACAATTCCTGTCCTCATTTGAATGCCAACAAAGCGACCGCTACAGGAACGATTGCACACAGCGAGAGACATCGTAGATTGGATAGAGGCGCAGCCGAAACCCAACGTCGTCATCCACATGGTGATGTTGGGTTTCGGCGACGCCTCTACCCAACAATCTACAGTGCTGCGTCGCGCTGCCGTTAATGCTGGTAATGGCGGCCACCCAAACGTGTTAGCAGTACCCGGGCCCGGCTGCCAGGCAGTGATGTTTCCACCGCGGTAGGCTGGGTACGCAGGTTGAAATGGGTAGCGCGACATGTTTGAAGCATTCAAGAACGGTACGCCGGTAGAGGTTTGGCAGGCGCTGGTGCAGGACGCTTATGAACAGACCGGGCGGCGGCTCGACGAATCGAGCGAGAGCTACCTGGTATTCGTGCTGTTGCGCTATCAGGCCGACGGCCTGCTGCTGGCGCGCACGCAAGGCATGGATTGGTTGCTGGCCATGGACCTGGCGGGCACCGCGCGCGCCGATGCGCTGCGCGACGTGGGCGATCGCTGCCTGCTGGTTGCCGGCCTGTTCCCCGGCCTGGCGGCACGCCGCCGGGTGAGCGTGGATTACTTCATCGACATCGGCCGCAGCGCCTACCTGGGGGTCGCCGACGTTACCCGGCAAGCCTATGCGGCGCTGTACGCACAGCTGGCGCGCAGCTATGGCGAACTGGTGCATACCTTGAGCGCCATCCGCGTAACGCAAGCGCATCGCGCTATCAGCCTGGCGCAGTGAGGCGCACGCGATACGCCAGGCAGACAGGCGTATCTGCGCCAACGCATCCGCGCCACACGATGTTCACGGTCGGCCAACGGCGTCGGCAGTGCAATGGCTGCGCACTTGCGAAGGAGCCCGCCATGAGCAGCATCATCGATACCCTCAAGAACGAACACGACACCTTGCGTGCCCTGTTCGCCCGGATCAATGCCACCACCGACAGCCAGAAAGAAACGCGCGAGGATTTGCTCAAGCAGATCGAGGAAGCACTGATCCCCCATTCCAAGTGGGAGGAAACCGAGTTCTATCCCGCGTTCAACAAGCGCGCCACGCACGACCAGCAATTGCTCTACGCCACCTCGATGCAGGAGCACCGCGTGATCGAAAAAACCGTACTCCCGGACATCCACGCCGCAGGTTACGGCACCCGTCAGTTCGCCGGTTCCACCAAGGTGCTCTCGGAACTGGTCGAGCATCACGCCGAAGAAGAAGAAACCCAGCTGTTCCCCGCCATCAAGCAATTGTTCAACGCCACCGAGCTGGCGGAAATGGATCATCAATACGCAAAGTGGAAGGAATCCTCGGCAGCCTCGGCGATGAGCGCCTTCGCCAAGCTCAAGACGGCAGCGAAAGCGGCGTTGCATCAGCCGCGCTCGCCTGGATGAAGAAGTCATCGCACATATTCTCACCGTCGTCCCGGCGAAAGCCGGGACCCAGTGTCTTTCAGCTTTGAAGGCGCCAGGCCCGGCGTGCGCCGGGGTGGCGGGTCACGGTCCGGAAAAGCCCGCCTGCTTCATATACTCCGTCGGCGTCATGCCAAGCACGCGGTGAAACATGCTGCTGAACGCGCTGCAGCTGGCGTAGCCTGCATCCCGCGCTACCGTTTTGATCGCGGCGCCCTGGCTTATCTGGCTGAGCGCTCGCGCAAGGCGGACATGCTGGCGCCAATGCACGAACGACATCTGCAATTGGCTCTCGAACAATCGCGCCAAGGTTCGGCTGCTTGCGCCCACCTGGCTCGCCAGTTGTTCCAGCGTTTCCACGCGTGCGCTGCCGGAGAGCAGACGCTGGCATACGTTTTTTAGCCGTGGGTCCGATGGCACCGGTATGCGCAAGGCCGCCTCCTCCGCCGTCTGCAATTCATGCAACAGCAGCGGTGCCAGCATGGCCATGCGCTCCCGCTGCTTCTGCGCATGCGCCTGCACGGCGGCCAGAATCAGCTCCCGCAGCAGCGGCGATATCGCCATCACCTTGCAATGCGATCCGAACAGCACGCTGCTGCTGCGATCCAGATACAGCATGCGCACCGCCACCGATCCCTCCATATGGATCTCATGCTCCATGCCCAGCGGTATCCACAACGAACGTTGCGGCGGCACGATCCAGATGCCTTCGCGCGTGGTTACGTGCATCACGCCCGACCGGGCGTAGATCAGTTGACCGCGGCGATGCCGATGCCGGCGTACATGCCAGCCGCGCGGATAATCCTTGGCAAGCGCGGTGATGGGCCACGCATTGGCGCGCGGCGGGGGTTGTCTGAAACGCGACACAAGATGGCCACCTTTCGAAAGACGGACGGCCTAGGCTACGTCCGACATCGCCGTCAGGGCAACCGACCCGGCATCACGGCCCGCCCACGACTTCTCGAAAAGGCACGCCACCATGCTCACGCACGCCATGACACGACGCAGTTTTCTCAAGGCGAGCGCCGCCTTGGCCGGCACGCTCGCCATGGGCGGACAAAACCTTCTGGCGAAAACGCGGCGGCCGGCCGAACGCCCCACCCTGGTAGTGTGGTGGTTGAACGGCGGTCCCGCTGGCCTGTTCAACAGCGCAGACGCTTTTCTCGCCAATGGCGCGTTCGGCGTAACGCCGGACAACGTGCAGGCGCTGGGCAACGGGCTTTATGTCGACGCCGGCTCGCTGGGCGCATTGCCTGCCGTGGCGCGGGCGCATATGGCGTCGGTACATTTTCGGCATGGCTGTTATTCGCATAACGATTCACGTGCCGCGGTATTGCAAAGTGGTTCGCGCAGCCAGCTGTTGCGCATGGCGGCGGCCATGCCGCGTAGCGCGACGCCTTGCGCCATCGTCAACAACCTCGGCTTGCCGGTAGGCGTTGCAGTGAATCCACTCCTGGAGCAAGGCATCGGTTTCGAACACGTAACGAAGCTCGAGGATGCGCGACGTACGCTTTCCACCGCGCAGTTCAACGACATCCGCGAAGCCTATGGCGCGTTCGGCACTCATCCGGCGATCGACAGCCAGCGCGCCAGCTTCGCCGCGGTGGAAGCCCTGGTGCATGCGGGCGCCAGTGTGGTTTTTGCACAACCCGCCTACACCGGTCGCGAGGATCGCCAGTTCGATACGCATCATGACGACGTCGGAAAAGTGGCGCGTGAGATCATGGCGCCGATCACGCCGATGCTGGCGACGTTCCTTGATCGTGTCATGGCCATGCCGGGACGCAACGTCGTTACGCTGTTGACCGGTGAATTCAGCCGCACCTTGCCGGGTGCGGACCACGCCAAAGGCGGCACCGCCACGGTGATCGGCAAATACGTGAGAACCGGCGCCACTGGACGTCAGCAAGCCGATGGATCGCCACCGGATGATGCGCCGCCGCCGGAGGCGTTGTGGGCCTTTGTCGCTGCGGCGTTGTGCTTGGGTGAAAGTGCGGGTTTTAGGATGAACCCGCATAGCGAGTTGTTGGCAAGCCAGTCCGCCTTTCGGCAGAAAGACTGAAATGAAGGTTGTAGATGATGTCGAGTGCTGCGTAGTGTTAGTTCGTCATCCCGGTGTTCGCCGGGGCGACGGGTATGAAATGAACGGCCTGGCTGAAGTGCGGCGCAAATCAGGCTGATACGCACGTCCACCTACTGTCCGGACAACGCGGACGACCGTCCGCGGACAGTTATGCACCCGCAACCATTTATGGAAAAATGGCGCAGCGCTGCGGTTTTCCACGCAAGCACTCACTTGGCACGAGCCATGCAATCTCTCCGTCGAAAGCCTCATCGCCTACTACGGAGAACCGCCATGAAATTCGAAACCCTGATGCTGAACAGCCTGTTCGCCGCCTGCCTGGTGATCTGCGTGGCCACGCTGGGCGCGATGCTGGCCTGAGTCGTTCGACACCGGGACGACGGCGGAACTCGCCACCTTCTCATCGTCGATGCGGCCGCGCGCCATGGTCTTGGCGAAGCCGAAGCGCAGGAACTGTCCTTCGCTCAATTGCGCCACCAGGTTCAAGCTGGGCAGCACGTTGTTGTATTTGATGCCACCGGTGAGCCCGCCGACCAACGTGTCGCCATTGGTCTGAAACGCCTGCGACTTTTGATCGGTGTGCATGAATCGCACGCCGACATTGCCGCGCAACGGTACGTCGCCCAGTTGCGTGTCGATATTGAACTTGACGTAGCCGACCGGGACCTTCTCCTCCACCGTGTAGTCACGGCTCCACTCCGATTGGCCGTTGCGCTGGGTCAGGTAGAACTGCTGGTCCAGTGCATCCAGCACGTCGTAGTCGAGAATTCCGCCGATGCCGCCGTAACCGAGCGAGGTGGGGGATACAGCAGGCCAGGCTTGATCGGCACACCCAGGCGCGGGTTGTAGCCGCCTGCACTGGAGCCATTGCCGTTGAGCCAGGCGAAGAACACATCGGCCTGCTTGGTCTTCTTGCGATGTGCTTCAAATCATCCATGAAAGATGGTGGTGCGCATTCACTCCACCCTCGTCGCCCCGGCGAACGCCGGGGCCCAGCGACTTTAAAGCAGAAGATACTGGGGTCCCGGCTTTCGCCGGATGACGAACAAAGCATTGCGCAGCACTCGGCATCACTGCCACGCCTCAGCTGAGATTCGACGCTAATCAGTCCGGAGGGAGGGCGCGTAAGCACGCCTTGTTCGAACCAAATGCATCCATTTAATTCGATCCAAATAACCCCGCATGGCATGGATGAGCTTCTTGTGTCACGGAACGTCACTTCCAGCGGCGCAGGTCTCACATTACCGCAGTAACGGGCCCTTCCTAGCAAACGCTGGCATCAACGCAAGGCGCGACAAACACCCTTCAAAGCGCTCGCTCCCCCTTTTTTTCCTGGGCTCCCGCACTGCCACCGGAGCCAGCAGGCAGCATCATCCCCTCGGCCAGCCAAGCAGAAATACAAAACGTGATACGGCGCACATTCCCTCTGTGAGCATGGCCCAACGCATGCTTATTTCGTCCCCGAGAGCCAGAGCGCTCTCCATGACAGGGGGAAACGGGAATGGAACAGGTCGTTGAATGTCTTATCGCCGGTGGGCCGCAGCATGGCGTGGTTCGCCGGCAATTGTGGGATCCGCGCTATCCGATGCCGCCGGTGGTGGCGGCCGGCGATGGCGAGGTATGCATTGCCGCCGCGTGCCGGCCGGCGGGTTCGGGCGGCAATCGGTTTCTGCTGCTGCATCCGCGCGCAACCGGTGCGCAGATTCGCTCCATGATGGCGCTCATGAGTACGCAAGCGGCCATCGCCAAGTTCCAACTTTTCCACGAAGTGGCGCCAGGTCATTGATGTCTGGCGCAGCGGGATTCATTCGCTTCGCCAAGCATGCGAACGATGTCGCATAGCGCATAAACGTTTTTCTCCGTTCGCTGCATTGATGAGCGTGCAGCGACGTTGCGCATAACACCCGAATGCACTCCATCGTCCACATCGTGGGTAACCGCACCCGCACGCCGGACCTTGGCTAACGCAAGCCTTACGAACGCACGTTTGCTGCGATTCATCGATCTGTCCGGCACCTGAAGTCACCCCAATTCCGTTCAGGAAGCAGTTTGCGCAGATCGCCTAGCGTCTGCTCGCCACGTCGTCGAACGCGGCACATTACCCACCAGTGAGGTTACATCTCTATGCGCAAGTCCATTCTCATTGCAGCGATCGCCACGGCCAGCGTGCTGAGCATTCCCGCTTTTGCCCAGGTGCATGTCGGCGGTGGTGTCGGGGTTGGTGCGGGTGCCAGCGTGAATCCTGGTGCGGTTGTGCAAGGCGCAACGCAGACGGCGACCGGTGCCACGTCCATGGCTGGCCATGCGGTCGAACACACCGGCCACGTCGCCAAGCATACGGCGCACAAGGCCGCCCATACCGCAGCCTCCACCGCGAACGATGCCACCTCGACCGCCAGCCGCACCGCATCGGGCACTGCCGACAAGGTCGCCGCGGATGCCGCGGGAGCCGCCAACACCAACGTGCAAACCGATGCCTCGGCCAACGGCAGTGCGGGTGCCGCAGGCGCCAATGCCGGCGTGAGTGCGGACGCCAACGCCAAGGCATCGACCGGCGGTCATTGATCGCCTGACGGCTTGATGCGAAAGCCCGGGAGGCAACTCCCGGGCTTTTTTTCAGCCATCGAGCAATTCGATGGCGTCGACGCGATCCGGATAGAACGCCAGGTGTTCCTTGATCGCAGCGGCAGCCTCGTGCGGCTTTTCGTAGGTCCATACCGCATTCGTGCCGCGCTCGCCGGCGGACGGAATGCTGTAGTAGGAGCAGTCGCCTTTATACGGGCAATAGGTAGCGTGCTGGGTGCGCACGAGCAAGCTCATGTCCACGTCGTTGCGCGGGATGTAATGGACTTCCGGATAGCTGGCCTCTTTCAACGTCATCGCGTGGCGCGTGTCCGCCACGGTTCGGCCACCGGCTTTCACCACCACGCGCCGGGGGTTGCGCTCGATCGTGATGGGATGGTCCGGTCCAGGTTGCTTGATGGGTCGCGCAGCGGAAGCATCGGGCGGAGTCATGGTCGTATCTCCTTGCCAGGGGTGAAGCTTTACATGGACCTTGCGGTCGGCCATGGCAAGTTCAATGGCTGCCGCCGGGGATGTATTGCACTGCAGCTATCTTCTGCGGATGGATTCACGATACTTGGACAAGGATGAAGCTATCTAGCGCCGTTATGCACACAGGGGTCGCCGATGGAGCGCTTGAAGAAGCAGCAGAGACGGGCGGAATGGCAAATACGGGTTGGTTTTCTGCTGCTGCTGATCGCATGCGGCCTGGTCACGTTCGCCACCATCAGCAGCGAGCGCGCGGACAAGTGGGTGAATCATACCCAGCAGGTACGCCAGGCCATCATTCAACTTTATAGCGACGTGCGCGATGCCGAATCGGGGCAGCGCGGCGCACTGCTTACGCATGACCCGCGTTATCTGCATCCGTATGAACTGGCGCGCCAGAATCTGGCCGCCACCGAATCGTTGCTGGCTTCACTGGTGGCCGACAATCCATCGCAGGTCGCCCTGTACGCCAAGCTTCGTCCGCTCGTCGACCAGAAGATGGGCGAGCTGGAGCACACGCTGCAAATGCAAACCGATCGCGACGACGGCTCGGCGCTCGGTGTCGTCAAGACCGGCGTCGGCCTCGAATTGATGGAGGAGATCCAGGCCCTGACGCGGCAGATGGACCGCAACGAAGCGAGCCTGCTCGAGCAACGGCTGCAGGCGTCCCGCCGCACCCGCGCGCTGCTGCTGGCCGCCACGCTGTTCGCCGTGCTGATCGCCGCCGGGGTCGCCTATCGCGTGCATCGCGAAGGCGCCAGCCGCCAACGTGCGATCTTCGAGAAAAACCTCGCGCTGGAAGACCAGATCCAGCAACGCGAAGCGGTGGAGATGCGGCTGCGGCAGGTGCAGAAAATGGAAGCGCTGGGCCAGCTCACCGGCGGCATCGCACACGACTTCAACAACATGCTGGCGATCATCGTCGGCAACCTGGAAATGTCGCTGCGCCATCTGGGCAAGACGGATGAACGCCTGAAAGACCTGGTTTCAAGAGCGTTGACGGCCGCCATGCGAGGGGCGGACCTCACCAAAAGCCTGCTGGCGTTCTCGCGCATGCAGCCGTTGCGTCCCAAGTCCGTCGACGTCAACGATTGCGTGCGCAGCATGCTGATGATCCTGCAGCGCACGCTGGGTGAGGATATCCAGATCGAAACCACGCTGACCGCCGGCTTATGGCGCGTGTTCATCGATCGGCCGCAGCTGGAAAGCGCGCTGCTCAATCTTGCCGTCAACAGCCGCGACGCCATGAACGGCAAAGGCCGCCTGGTCATCGAAACATCCAATACGTATCTCGACCAGGCGTTTGCCAATACGCACATCGAGGTCACGCCCGGGCAGTACGTGATGCTGGCCGTGACCGACAGCGGCAGCGGCATGCCGCCGGACGTGGTGCGCCGCGCCTTCGATCCGTTCTTCACCACCAAGGAAGCCGGCCAAGGCACCGGCCTTGGCCTGAGCCAAGTGCATGGCTTCATCAAGCAATCCAAGGGGCACGTGCAGCTGTATTCCGAGGTGGGCATCGGCACTACGGTAAAGCTGTACCTGCCGCGCTCCTCCGCGCAGCAGGATGCGGAAGTGTTTGCGGAAACCATGGTCTTCGCACTCAACACCTCCAAGAAGATCCTGGTGGTGGAAGACGACCCCGAGGTGCGCCATTTCGTGGTCGCCTGTGTCAACGAACTGGGCTACACCGCGCTCGATGCCGAAAGCGCCGACGCCGCGCAGCAAAAACTGGCCAGCCATCCCGACATCGCGCTGCTGCTCACGGACGTGGTGATGCCGGGCAAGAACGGCCGCCAACTGGTCGAAGCGGTGCGCCCGTTCTATCCGAAGCTGCGCGTGCTCTACATGACCGGCTATCCGCGCGACGCGATCGTGCACAACGGCATACTCGACCGCGACGTGCGGGTAATCAGCAAACCTTTTTCGATGCAGGAGCTGGCGCGCGAATTGAAGTCGGCGTTCGCGGCCGAGACGGTATAAGGCTGCAACGCGCCAGGTTCAGCGACGCGTCGCCAATACGCCATCCAGCGCCAATTGCGCCTTGAACCCTGCCCGCTCCAGGCGCTTGGCCACCTCGCGCGGCACGTCGCGATCGCTGGTGAGCTTGTTCGGGCTGCCGGTGTAGTGGAACAGGCGCCCGCCGCGGCGAAGCACGCGCGCCAATTGATCGTAGAACGCCTGCGAATAAAGCTCGCCGGCAATGCCGAAGCGCGGCGGATCGTGCAGCAGCGCATCCACCGAGGCATCGGCGATCTCGGCAATCGCCTGCGACACGTCGGCATGGCCAAGCAGCAGGCGCCCGCCGGTATCGTCCGGATCCGGCGACCATGGATTGATCTGGCGCAACCACAGCACATCGGCGTTCTTCTCGAACGACTGGATGCGCGCAACACCCGCCTCCAGGCAACAGGCTGCGAAGTATCCCAGGCCACCGCAAGTATCCAACACCACCTTGCCGCGCGGTTCGACCAGCGCCACCTTGCGACGTGCATCCTCGAACGGCGATGCCTTCGAGGTCGGCAGCATCTTGATGCCGTCGATCTCGAACGTGGGCGCGCCCCACTCGGTGGGCACCAGCTTGATCAGCGAACCGGAAAACCGCGACACCGCGGAAAATTCCTCGCCATCCCAGTAGTAGATGGTGCGGTCTTTCAGCTTGTGCGGGTACGGATAGCTTTGCCCGCCATGTTTCCAGCTGTCTGCGTGCAGCGTCACGGCGCTGTTCGAACGAGCCAGATCCAGGGAGCCGGTCCATTCGGTCTTCCCCGCGTCGCGCGCCGTCAGCAAGGTCTCGGCGGTGGAGCGCGTAAGCAAGGGACCGGAATAATGCGGCACGAACGGGGTTCCTGAAGAGGGATTATTTTGAGACGGAACAAGCGCGTCCAAGGGACGCCAGCCTGGTTCGGCCAGAGCGACCGATACCCATCCGTGACCCGGCCGCCGGAAACCTGCGCTATTGTTGTCCAGACCGCGCGATTTGTGCGGGGCATTATCGCTTGGGTGCAGGGCATGGGGTCTACAGGGGACCGGGCAGCATTGAAAGCACGATCGGGTGGCCGTACGGTCCTGCCCGGCAGGATGGTGCGCGCATGGTACGTGCTCGCCATCGGGCTGCTGATGCTGGCGCGAGCCATGCACGCCGATGCCCAGGCCATCAGCCTCGCCAGCTTCACCCAGTCCCAAGGCCTGCGCAGCCTGGAAGACAATTGCCTGCTGCAAGACCGCAGCGGGTTCGTTTACGTGTGCACCGAGAACGGCTTGTTCCGCTTCGACGGCCATGCGTTTCAGCGTATCGGCGCGGCCGACGGCCTGCGCGGCAGTTTCATCTCCGCCTTGCATCAAGACGATGCTGGGCGTTTGTGGATCGGCACGCGCAGCGGGCTATACGTCGGGGACGGCCAGCATTTCGTGCCCGCCGACGACTCGCCGCACCCGCAGCCGGTCGATCCCGGTGCGACGCTTGCCAATCTGGATGGCCGTATCTACATGGTCAGCCAGCATCGTCTTTGGCAGGTCGAACCGGCAGGAATGCACTGGCTTCCACGGCCGAGCTTCGACGCCGCGGCCTTGCGCGCCACACCTGCGCTAACCGATATCACCAGCGTCTTCAGCGATGGACGTACATTGTGGTTCGGTTGCGCCAAGTCGCTGTGTCAGTGGAACGGGCATCGGTTGCGCGTGTGGAGCGAGCACGAAGGCATTCCGGCCGATACGTGGACGTCTTACCTGCGCGGCCAGGACGGCACGCTCTGGGTGCGCAGTCCTCGCTATATCCGCGCACTCGCTGCTGGCAACGACGCGTTCGCGAACCGCGACCTGCCTGGCGCGCGGGTGGTCACCGCCTACCTGGACATGATCCAGGACGATCAAGGACGCCTGCTTACGCGCGCCAACGATGGCCTGGCGCGCTGGGATGGCCGGCATTGGCGCGTATTCGACAAAAGCAACGGCCTGCCCGATATCGGTATCGACGCCTTGCTGTACGACCGCAATCATGTACTGTGGATCGGCACCTATGGCCGCGGCGTATTGCAATGGCGCGGCTACGACCGCTTCGAAAGCTGGCAGACCGCGCAAGGCCTGGACAGCAGCCCCAGTTGGGCGATAGCGCGTGCACGCGATGGCGCGCTATGGATCGGTGACGAGCTGGGCGGCAGCGTACTTGCGCCGGATGCCACGCGTCTTGCACCGTGGCCCTTGAAGGCGCCGCCGCTCGCGCAGGAAACCGTCGGCCTGCATGCCCTGCCGGATGGCGACATGCTTGCGGCTTATTATTCCGGCGAACTGCTGCGCTATCACGCGCGCACTGGCATCACCGAAGAGGTGGCGCATTCGCCTGCCTATATTCGCAACCTTATGGTCGACAGCCACGGCATGGCGTGGCTGTGCACCGAGCGAGGATTGTATGTCTACGATGGCCACCTCCTTCGGCGCGCTGGCGAAAGCATCATTCCCGATAACGCATTCACCGATGCAAAGGAAGATGCGCAAGGCCGGGTCTGGATCAGCGGCGAAGCCGGCCTGTTCCGTTTCGATCATGACCATTGGGTACATATACGCGTGAACGGCGCGCCATCCGGCCAGGATTTCACCCATATGGATGTGCTGCCCAGCGGAGATCTTTATCTGGCCGGTGACTTCAACGGCGTATGGCATGGCCGCATCACTGACCGTGACACGCTGGACGTACAGCATATTGCGGACGAACTGCTCGACGACACGCGCGTCTATTTCATCCAGCACGACCGCCGAGGCTGGCTGTGGGTTGGCGGCACCGATGGCGTCGAACTCTACGATGGCCAGCGCTGGCGCCGGCTCACCGAAGACGATGGCCTGATCTGGAACGACATCGGAGAAAACGCCTTCTTCGAAGATGAAGATGGCTCGGTGTGGATCGGCACCACCAACGGCATTTCGCACATCTTGCATCCGGCCGCGTTGACCTCGCCCGATGCCTTGAAGGTGATCATCACGCAAGTGAAGCTTGGCGACGTCGTTCAGAAACCGGCGCTCGCCTATCGCTTCGACGATGCATCGGAGCAACCGCTTACCCTGCATCTGGCCACGCTCGGCGCGCCCACGCGCCGCACTTTGCAATATCGCTATCGTCTGCAAGGCCTGGAGCGCGACTGGGTGAGTTCCGATCGCTCGCAAGTGGACTACCCGCCCCTGCCGCCGGGCGACTTCGTTTTCGAAATCGCCGCTTACGATCCGGACAGCCGGCAGCTTTCACCGCCGGTCCAGTTGCCGCTGCATATCGTGCCGCCGTGGTGGCGGCGATGGCCGGCCGTGCTGGGCGGCGTGCTGTTGCTCGCCATGAGTCTCGTGCTGATATGGCAATTGCGCACACGGCACCTGCGCTCGCGCGCACGTACGCTCGAACGCCTGGTCGCGGTACGCACGCGCGAGCTGGAGGTGGATAAGCAGGCGCTGGAAGAAGCACGTGCCGCACTGTGGCAACAAGCCACGCACGATGCCCTGACCGGCCTGCCCAATCGTTCCCATGTGCTGGAAATTCTGGATCAAGCCATACTCGATGCCAGGAAACGCGAACGGCCCTTGGCCGTGGCCTTGATCGACCTGGACCATTTCAAGCACATCAACGATCGCTACGGCCATCTTGCCGGCGATGCGGTGCTGATCGAAACCGCCATGCGACTGCGCGAGGCCCTGCCAACCGATGCGACGCCGGGCCGCTATGGCGGCGAGGAAGTGCTGGCGGTGATTCCAGGCATACCGGTGGGCCATCTCACGCCGTTCGAAGTATTGCGGCACTACATCGCCCAACGCGCTTTCCGCGGCGATGGTGTGCAGGTGGACGTCACCTGCTCGATCGGCGTCGCCTGGCTGGATGCGCACGACCGCGACGGTTTCGATCTGATTCGCCGCGCCGATGCCGCGCTGTACCGGGCCAAGACCTGGGGGCGCAATCGTGTCGCCACGGCCTACCATGATCAGGAAAAAGGGGCGACCTGCATGCCCTACCCCGTTTATCCATCCTCCGCAACCAATCCAGGCGAAAACGGCAACAGCGGCTGAGATTGCTCCCCCTCCCGTCTGCCGATATCGAGCCGGTTGCACATCGCCGCGGCGTCGAGCCGGAATTTCAGATAGCCGTGGACGTTCTCTTCTTGGCGGACCTGCATCACACCGTAAATGTCGCGCCCGTCGTTGTCGGCGCGTTCGATCGAGCCGAAACGGATCGAGCCGATATGGTCGCGCGTGAAGTTGAAGAGGCTTTTGCGCTTGCCGTTGTCGAACAGTTTGGCGCCTGCGGTGAAACAGCTCAGCCAGGCGAGCCGGTCGCCGGCCTGCAAGGCATCGATGGCCGTACGGACCGTGGGATGCAAATAGAGCCCTGAGTCTATTTCCATAAAAAGGCGCTTCCCCGAAAGAGTGTCACTGTCGAAAGCGGCCATCTGCGGCAAACCGAGGTGCGCCAGTCTGGAAATCGGCCATGGCGGTCGATGAAGGACGATTCGGTGACGAATGTACGCATGGCATGGGTCGCAAGGATGTGATCGTTCGCCTGCATCGCTCACCAGCGGCGCAAGCTCATCCATGCGGACGAACCATCCGTGCCGTCCGCACACTCGCCTTTTTATGTCGTTGGCAGTCGGCTGCGAGTGAAAGCACGGATCGTGCGGACAGCCTTAACCACGCTCACACCTTTTTATGCCGGATGCTTCGCGGCAGCAGCGGCAGGCGCAAGCGATGCACGTTCAAACGTTCTTCCAGACGAACTCGCTCAGCTTGCGCAGTTCGTCGAACTGGCTGGCCAGTTCGAAACTCACCAGGAAGATGATCACGTAGAACGCGCCCTGGTATTTCACCGACCACGCCAGCGCCGGCGCGGCGATCCGTTCCCGGAACAGCGAGTGATTGAGCAACAGGCAGATCAGCACACCCAGCACGACGCCGAACAGCACATCCGTGGGGTAATGCATGCCCAAGTAAATGCGCGGCAGGCAGATGAAGATCAGCGAATAGATGAAGGCGATGATCCCCAAGCGCCGCGACGCCAGGTAGACGCCGGTCGCCACGGCGATCCACATCATGGCGTGGTCGCTGGGAAAGGAACTCCAGGTGCGCACCACCGGCGCCTTGCACGCGGAAAGGTCCGATGGAAAGTGCATGCCCAATGCGTCGTTGGCGAATGGCCGAAGCCGAAACGGCAGCAAATGCGCCAGCGCCCTGCCGAGGATCAGCGCGACGAACGTGGCGATGGCGGTGCAGACGACGATTTCCCGGTCACGGCGTGCGTCCGGGCCACCGCGAAACCAGATCCACCACAACAGGCAGATCAGTCCCAGGCCGCGCGTGAAATAAAACCTCTCGATGCCGATCGCCATGTAATCGAGCATGGGCGAGCGGAAGGCGAACTGATTGAGAAACCGCAGGATGGACAGGTCAAAAGGATTCACTGTGGACCACGATTGCTACAGGGCGTTGACAGAACTGATCTACCGATTGCCCTGTGGTCCAAATGTGAAATTGGCGCAGCGATGGCTGACTGGGCTGACGCCCTGGGCCCTCAAGGCGGATCCTTGTCATAGCGTTCGATCCCCTCCGGCAATTGCACCCAGGCATGCCGGCGGCATTCGTAGACCGAATCCTGCGGCGGTGGAAAATCGGGATCGGCGAAGGCGCCTACCGCCACCATCACGAACCCATCCTCGTCTTCGGCGGTGTGAAACACATTGCTTCCGCAAACCGGGCAGAACCGGAAGCGAAACCTTGCGCCCTGGTCGCCGGTACGCACGTACTCGGTGGCGCTGCCGGTGACCTTGTACGGCATGGCATAAGCGGCGAGCGTGGCGAAGACGCTGCCGGTGCGCTGCTGGCAGGCAAGGCAATGGCAAACGCCGGCGCCCAGCGTTTCGCCTTGCACCTCGATGCGCAACTGCCCGCAACAACAAGAAGCCGTTTTCCCGACCATGGCGATCTCTTGAACCACTCACCTGGGTTCGCGAATGGTACGCGCACTTGGGCCGGCCCGCGTGCCACGGGCCGGCCATGCGACATCACGCGTGCTGCACTTCGCCCTGATCCATCGCATCGAGCTCGGCAAGCAGGTTGTCCGGCAAGCGCAGCGATGCCGATTGCAGATTCTCGCGCAGATGCGCAAGGGAAGAAGTGCCCGGAATCAGCAGGATGTTCGGCGCGCGCTGCAGCAGCCAGGCCAGTGCAACCTGCATCGGCGTCGCGTGCAAAGTGGCGGCGACGTTGGACAGCACCGACGACTGCAGCGGCGTAAAGCCGCCGAGCGGAAAGAACGGCACGTAGGCGATGCCCTGGCTCGCCAGACGGTCGATCAGCGCGTCGTCGGCACGGTGCGCCAGGTTGTAATGGTTCTGCACGCACACGACGTTGGTGATGCGCTGCGCTTCGGCGACCTGCGTGGCGGTTACATTGCTCAGGCCGATCGCGCCGACCAGGCCCTGGTGCTGCAGTTGCGCCAGCGTCTCGACCTGGCGGGCGATGGAGCCTTCGGCCGGCCCATGGGTCTGGCCCACGATGCGCATGTTGACCACATCCAGCCGTTCCAGCCCGAGATTGCGCAGGTTGTCGTGCACGCCGCGCGTGATGTCCTGCGGCTCCTGCGCGGGCAGCCATGCCGCATCGCCATCGCGCACTGCCCCGACCTTCGTCACGATCAGCAGGTCATTCGAATACGGATGCAGTGCTTCGCGAATCAGCTCGTTGGTGACGTGCGGGCCGTAGAAATCGCTGGTGTCGATGTGATTGACGCCGGAGGCCACGGCCTCGCGCAGCACGGCGATCGCCGCGTCGCGGTCCTTCGGCGGGCCGAACACGCGCGGGCCGGCCAATTGCATGGCGCCGTATCCCATGCGGTTCACCTGGCGGCCGGCGAGCGGAAACGTACCTGCGGCGGAAGCAAGCTTTGACATGAAAGTCTCCTTGGGAAGGGGTACCGGCCACTATGCGCGCCACCTGCCTGTTGGATAATCCCCCGCAATATGCACGGGCTGTGCAAAGGATTAAACAATGACCGTGGAGATCAACGATCTGGCCGCTTTCGTGGCGGTGGCCCGCGCCGGCGGTTTCCGCGACGCGGCGCGCGTCAGCGGCGTGTCCGCTTCCGGCCTCAGCGTGGCGGTGCGGCGACTCGAAGCCAAGCTCGGCGTGCGCCTGCTCAACCGCACCACGCGCAGTGTCGCGCCCACCGAAGCAGGTTCGCGCCTGATCGAAAGGCTCGCGCCCGCGCTGGCCGAAATGGAAGCGGCGCTGGATGTATTGAACGGTTTCCGCGACCGGCCGGCCGGTACCTTGAAGCTCAACGTGCCGGCCAGCGCGGCCAGCATCGTGCTGCCGCCGATACTGGCCGGCTTCCTGAAAGCCTATCCGGACATCCGCGTCGACGTGATCGTGGAAGACAGTTTCGTCGACCTGCTTTCCGCCGGCTGCGATGCGGGCATCCGTTACGACGAACGGCTCGAACAGGACATGATCGCCATTCCCATCGGCCCGCGCGTGCAGCGTTTCGCCACCGCCGCGGCGCCAAGCTACCTCGCTGCGCACGGCCGTCCCGAGCATCCACGCGACCTGCTTTCGCATGCCTGCCTGCGCGGGCAATTCGCCAGCGGCGCCATGCCGATCTGGGAGTTCGAACGTGAAGGCGAAGTGATCCATATCGATCCGTCGGGGCCGCTGATCGTACGGCTTGGGGCAGCGGTCAACCTCAAGGTGGAGATGGCCATTGCAGGCCTTGGCATCATCCACCTGTTCGAAGGCATGCTGCGCCCGCACCTGGACAGCGGCGCGCTCGAGCCCATCCTCGAACCGTGGTGGCAGAACTTCTCCGGGCCGTTTCTCTACTACCCCGGACGCCGGCATCTGCCCGCACCGTTGCGCGCATTTGTGGATTTCGTGAAGGACCACGCGGCGTAACGCCGGGGATTGTTCCATTTTGCGAAAGGGTGATTGCCGCGCGCCGCGCTTTCGACACGCGCATCTAGTCGCGTAGAGTCGCACGCACCTCCCGCGCGTTCCCCTCTGCCTCAGGAGTTGTGCCATGCCTGCCTTCTCGTCTTCGCCCTTGCTCGAACGGCTCGGCATCCGGGTGCCGATCATCCAGGCGCCGATGGCGGGCGTCTCGTCACCGGCGATGGCCGCCGCCGTCAGCGATAGCGGTGGATTGGGTTCGCTGGGCGTGGGCGCGATGAACGCAAGCCAGGCGCGCGATGCCATCCGGCAATTCCGCGCATTGAGCAGCGGACCGCTCAACGTCAATGTGTTCGTGCATCGACCGGCGCACGCCGATGCACGCAAGGAATCCGCATGGCTGCAGCGTCTTGCAGCCGAATTCGCACGCGCCGGCGCCAAGCCGCCGAGTGCGCTGCGCGAAATCTACACCTCGTTTCTCGCCGACGACGACATGCTGGCCATGTTGCTGGAAGAAAAGCCGAAGGTGGCGAGCTTTCATTTCGGCGTGCCGCGTGCGGACCAGATCGCAGCATTGCGCCAGGCCGGCGTCGTGTTGCTGGCCAGCGCCACTACGGTGCGCGAAGCGCAACTGCTGGAGGCCGCAGGCGTCGACGCCATCGTTGCGCAAGGCTATGAAGCAGGCGGCCATCGCGGCATCTTCGATCCGGATGGCGAAGACAGCCGCATCGGCACCTTTGCGCTGACGCGTTTGCTGGCGCGTACGTTGAAGCTTCCGGTGATCGCCGCCGGCGGCATCATGGATGGCGCCGGCATTGCCGCCGCATTGAAACTCGGCGCCGCCGGTGCGCAACTGGGCACCGCTTTCGTCGGCACCGACGAATCGCTCGCGGATTCTGGTTTCCGCGCACTGCTCTTCAGCGATGCCGCGCACCACACCACCATGACGCGGGTGATTTCGGGCCGCCCTGCGCGCAGTCTCGCCAATGCATTCACGCAGTGGGGTGCGAGCGTGCCGGACGATGCAGTGCCTGATTACCCCATTACCTACGATGCGGGCAAAGCGCTCAACGCGGCCGGCAAGGCGGCCGGACAGCCTGGGTATGGCGCGCATTGGGCGGGGCAAGGCGCGCCGTTGGCGCGGGCGATGTCGGCGCGGGCATTGATGCAGGTATTGCAGGATGAATTGATGCAGGCATTGGAAGCAGGCTGATCGTCTCAACATGCTCGTCGTCCCGGCGTAAGCCGGGACCCAGCGACTTAAAGCGAAAAGGCACTGGGTCCCGGCATTCGCCGGGACGACGGAGCAGCATTACGTGGCGCTTCCACCGTCGGCCATCCTTAGCCGAGATTCGGCACTGATCAGGCCAAGAAAAGACCTCGCGTGCGACGGTCACACGCGCAACGCATGCGCCCTCGCGCCGAAATCTGCAACACTTCCCCCAGCTTCCCCTCCACGAGGCCCGCCCATGGACCGCATCGACGCCATGAAGATCTTCGTCGCCGCACTGGACGAAGGCAGCCTTGCAGGGGCCAGCCGCAAGACCGGGCGATCCGCCGCCGCGGTGAGCCGGGCCATCGCCTTTCTGGAAGCGCATGTCGGCGTGCCGCTGCTGCATCGGACCACCCGCTCGATCAAATTGAGCGAAGCCGGCGAACGCTATGCGATCGCCTGCCGCAAGCTGCTGGCGGATCTGGAAGAAGCCGATCGGCAAGCCGCGGGCGAACGCTCGGTGCCGCGCGGCATGTTGACGATCACGGCCACGGTGTATTCCGGGGTGGAAGTGTTGCGGCCGATCGTCGATGCCTTCATGGAACAGTACCCGACCGTCAGTGTTCGCATGCATCTGCTGGAACGTCCGGTCAATCTCATCGACGAAGGCATGGACCTGGCCCTGCGCATCACGCACCTGGCCGATTCGACCCTGGTGGCGCACCGCGTGGGCGAAGTGCGGCGCGTGGTGGTGGCCTCGCCGCGTTATCTGGCGACGCATCCGCGCATTGTGGAACCGGCGGATCTGAGCAAGCACCCGATCATCGCCATGCAGCACGCGGGCGTGGAATCGTGGACGTTCCCGCCGCTGGAAAAATCATCGGTGCCCCGAGCCATTTCGTTCACGCCGCGCCTGGTGGTCAACAGCGTGCGCGCGGCGGTGGCCTCGGCGGTGGACGGATACGGCGTCACGCGCGTGCTTTCCTATCACGTCGCGGCGGAAGTCCAGCAGGATCTCTTGCGCATCGTGCTCGCCGATGCGGAGCCCGCACCCATACCGGTGCATCTCGTTTCACCGTATGGACGTCTATCCGTACCCAAGGTGCGCGCCTTCGTCGATTTCGCGTTGCCGCGCTTGCGCGCGCAATTCGCCAGCCGCGCCAAGGACGTGCAGACGCAACCCGCCTCGCCGATTCCACCGCGGCGCGGAAGAGTGTCTGCCGGATAGCACGGATTCTCCCACGCGCAGCTCGAACCTAGATTGGGCGTGTCGGTGCAGACACCGATCCTTCCCTACTTCGAGAGATACGCATATGAACCATTCACGCAAAGTCGCCATCGTTACCGGCGCATCGCAAGGCATCGGCGCCGGCTTGGTCAAAGCCTTCCGCGACCGCGATTACCGCGTCGTCGCCAACTCCCGCTCGATCAAACCGTCGAGCGATCCGGATATCATCACGATCGCCGGCGACATCGGCGATCGCGCCGTCGCCGAGCGCATCGTGCAGGAAGCGCTGTCGCGCTTCGGCCGTATCGATACGCTGGTCAACAATGCCGGCGTCTTCGTCGCCAAGCCGTTTACCGACTACACCGCGGAGGAATACGCCAGCATTCTGTCGGTGAACCTCAACGGCTTTTTCCACGTAACGCAGCTCGCTGTCGCCGCGATGGAAAAACAAGGCAGCGGTCATATCGTAACCATCACCACCACGCTCGCCGAGCAAGCCATCGAAGGCGTGCCTTCCGTGCTCGCATCGTTGACCAAGGGCGGTTTGAATGCCGCCACCAAGTCGCTGGCGATCGAATACGCCAAGCGGGGTATTCGCGTGAACGCGGTGGCGCCCGGCGTGATCAAGACGCCAATGCATGCCCCAGCCACGCATGCGGCGCTGGCTTCGTTGCATCCGGTGGGCCGCCTGGGCGACATCGGCGACGTGACCGACGCCGTGCTTTATCTCGAATCGGCCGGCTTCGTCACGGGCGAAATCCTGCATGTGGATGGCGGACAAAGCGCCGGTCACTGACGATCGATACCTATCAGGAGCAAGATCATGCCTATCGTTACCATCCAGATCACCCGCGAAGGGTCGGCGCCCGGCCGCGATGCCGTCACCGCCGAAGAGAAGGCAGCCCTGATCAAGGGCGTCAGCCAGGTCTTGCTCGACGTGTTGAACAAACCGCTCGACGCCACCTTCGTGGTGATCGAAGAAGTCGAACTGGAGAACTGGGGCTGGGGCGGGCTGCCGGTGGCCGAGTACCGCAAGCGACTGCACCAGCGGAAATAACGCCTACGGTTGCGCAGCCTTGCTGCGCAACCGGGCATCCGGCGCGGCAAGACAGCACCCAGCCAGCGGCCGGCCGGCCGCGGCGGCGCCATTCACCCACAGGACATCGGGAACCAGCGAGACTGCGCGCTTTCCAAGCACCATCTTTCAAAACAGGGAATGCTCGTGCCGTACCGCAACACCTTCCGACGCGCCATTGGCCGGAACCTGGCAAGCTTCACGTTGTTGACCGCGTGTGTCGTCCCGCTCCACCAGGCCGCTGCGCAAAAGAGCACTCCGGAAAAAGTGGGGCCCAATCAGCTCGCCATGCAGGTCAACGACGACCGCATGACGCTGAGCATGGCGCGAGTACCGCAGATCTACCTGTACGGGCCGATCGACAGCGATGCGCCGCGCCGCTTCGAATCGCTGATGAAGTCTGGCCGCATTCCGAACGGTTCGGACATCTATCTGAATTCCCCAGGTGGCAGCGTGGATGCCGGCATGGCGTTGGGCCGGCTGTTCCGGCAGGGCTCGATGATCACGCACCTGGGCACGCCGCGGCAGCCGAAACGATCCGGCACCGTCAGCGTCAACAAAGCCGCGATCTGCGAAGGGGCCTGCGCATATGCGTATCTTGGCGGCCTCTATCGATGGGCGGCCAGCGGCAGCGATCGCATCGGCTTTCCTACCTATCCCGCGCAACACGCACCCGAGCAGGTCAACGCGTATCTGAAAGAGATGGACATCAGCGATGCCACGCTCACGGCCGCCTCCGCCACCGGCACGGCCGATCCAATCCTGTGGCCGAGCGCGGAGGAGATGATCGCCAAAGGCCTTGCCAACAACGGCCGGCTCGATCTGATCGCCACCTACAAGTACGTTCAGGGCGTGCCGTATCTCGAACTCAAGCAGGGCGATCGCAACGGCGAGCACAAGATCGCCTTGCTATGCAAACCGGGCGGCGCCGAACTCACTACCTACGACACCATCGGCACGGTGCGTGCACGGCAGACGGTGGCGCGCGCGGTGCATTCCTATTTCGAGATCAACCAGCAGGAAACCCTGGCGCAACAGGCCGGCGCCAGCGCGGTCGATCAATCGGTGGTGCTGCAACGCATCTATCCGCTGGATCAGTTGCAGCACCTGGCCTCCGCGCAGGCGGTCGGCGCCTGGGTGCGCGACCGCAACGGCATTCGCTACGGTTTTGCGTTTGAAGTGGGCGGCGTGCGCAAGGTGCTGAACGACTTTTACAACGCGTGTTCGTACGCTACGCAGCGGCATTCGTGAAAGGAACGGGCAATCGGCAGGCTGGGTTACCCCGGACTTGATCCGGGGTAATCCAACCTACGCGCCTCGCTCAATCCATCACTGCCAGCACGCATTCATCCGCACCAAAACTGCGGCAGCACACCTCGAAAATCGACAGGCTCCGCGACGCCACCACCGGCCCGAGCAAGCCTTCCAGGTAACCGCTCAAGAACTTGCATCCGGAATGTCCGTTCTCAGCACACAGCGGACTGTTGCGGATATGCAGCTGGTTGCCGGAGTAATCGACTTCCAGCAATGCGCTCAAGGCGGGCACGCCCACACGCGTCATCGCCGCTTCGAGCTCCAGCTTGGTGCTCAAGGCATGCTGGCGCTGGAATACCCACGCGCCCACGCGCTGGCCGACCAGTTGCAAGGATGATTCGCGCGCACCCGGCGGCACCGACTGTTCCAGCTTCTTGATCAGCGGAAAGATCTCCGGGTAATCGTCCATCAGCTGCGGCAGCAGCTTGTCCACCGCGGCCTGGTCCGCTTCGAGCGGAACCATTTCCACGAACGGCTCTTCCACTACCGCCGGCGCAGGTGCCGGCGCGGGCGTGCGCACGAATACGAATTCGGGCTCGGGTTCCGCCTGCTCTACCGGTGGTGTTATGTCTTCATGCAGCACGGGCTTCGCGGCTGGCGCCGGGGGAACCTGCGGTACGCCGGCGCTGGTGTAGACCTCGGATGCGGTCGGCGCACGGCTGGCTTCCACCGGCTTGGGCGCCTTGCTCTCCACCGCCGGTGCAGGTGCAGGCGGCGGTGGTGGAACGTAATTGGACGCCACCGAGCGCGCCGCGGCGAAATGCGGCTTTGGCGGTCCATCCTCGAATGGGGATACCTCGAAACTGATGATGCGCTCGTGCTTGTCCAGCGCCGCCTCCAGCGTGCGCTGCTTGCGCTGCGGCCCGCGTATGACCATTGTCAGCAATACGCCGTTGCGGTCATCCGCCAGGCGCTGGCGCACCAGGGCGAAGCCCGATGCCGCCACCACGCGCCCGACATCCATAAGCAATCCCTCCCGCTTGAGCGAGAGTGCTTGTAGTTCCAGCTCGATCATTAGGCCCCCCTGTGTTCGATGCTGGTTGAGTAAAGACGGAAAGCATGAACGATTGCGATGGAGATTACCGTGATGCGTCTCAAGCGACATGCAACAACGACAAGGACAACCCGGCAACCACTGTCTTTACAGGCCAATGGCCAACCCTTGAGACAGGTGACGTTCGTCCGGTATCGGTATTCGGACGTCTAAACGGCCATACCGTGAAACCGCCACTCTGACGCCAACCCCTTGTTTCGCCGGAAAAAATCTACCAAAACAAAAGCTAAACGGCCAGTTCCCCGATAGCCTTGAAACGACCCCGCCCGGCTCATACGGTGCCGACGCCGGCCGCTTCGGGGCCGGCTCGCCGCATTGCGTGGCGATGCGGCGATCAGTCTCCCATGTTGCTCACACGAGGATATGGCTATGCGTACTGTTCTTGATTTCGCCCCCCTGCACCGCTCCAGCATCGGTTTCGAGCGCGTGTTCGACCTGCTCGAAGCCGCCACCACCCAGCCCGCCGATAACTGGCCACCGTTCGACACGGTAAGGCTGGATGAGGATACCTATCGCATCACGATGGCCGTGGCCGGCTTCCGGCGCGAAGAACTGGATATCTCGGTGCAATCGAACATGCTGGTGATCAGCGGCGAGCACAAGACCGAAAACCAGGGCGAATACCTGCATCGCGGCATCGCCAACCGGCCATTCGTACGCCGCTTCGAACTGGCCGAGCACGTGCAGGTGGTCGGCGCGCAACTGGTCGACGGCCTGCTTACCGTGATGCTGAAGCGCGAACTGCCCGAGGCGATGAAGCCGCGGCGCATCGAGATCGCGCTCGACGACAGCGTCAGCAAGAAGGTTCGGCAGATCGAGCACCAGGCTGCCGCCTGAACGTCCACGTTCGCGCCAGTCACCCCAGACTATTGCGGCATGAAACCTTTGGCCCGCGCGCAAGCGCGGGCTTTTTTCAGGCATGCGCCGGTCCGCGCTCGCCGCGCCAGAACGAGAACAGCAGCAGCACCGCCGCCAACGCCAGATAGGCGCCGGCAAATTGCAGCGCCATCGAGCGCAGGGCCGGCGCCAGCGCCCACGGCAAATACAGATTGCCGGCCGGCATCACCGAATGGATCACGCCGAACAGCGTCAGCGCGCCGCCCAGCAAGGCGATCCATGCCGCCTGGCGCGGCTTGTTCTCGATCATCGCCACCACGAAGCTGGCCCATACCATCGAGGTGATGATGAAGCCATTGCCGAGCACGCTGATCACCGCCAGCTCGGAAACACCCTGCGTAGCATCGTTGTAAAGCGCATTGAAGTGCTCGGGCGATACATAGGTGGGATCGCCCAGCTTGATCGCGACCATGCGCGCGATCGCCGGAAAGAAACTGAACACCACCGCGGCGGCGTGGCGCACCGGCGTGGCCTCGAACGCCTGCGCGGTGATGCCGATGGCGACGAAGATCAGGATTGGCGCCAATACCGCCAGCGGCAGCATTTCCACCAGGTTGGACAGATACCCGAACACACCGCCCAGCCCGATCACGATGCCGGCCAGCAAGGTGTAGCCCGTGCGCGCACCCATTGCGCGATACGCCGGCTGGCCGATATACGGCGTGGTCTGCGCAACGCCGCCGCAGAAGCCGGCGATCAGCGTGGCCAGCGCTTCCACCAGCAAGATGTCGCGCGTGTTGTAGTCGTCGCCGGCCGCTTTTGCGCTTTCGGTGACATTGATGCCGCCCACCACCATCAACAAACCGAACGGAAGAATCAGCGACAGATACGGAACGGTCAGCGGCAAACCGTGCAGCCATTCCAGCGTGGGCCACGGCAACGCAAACCGCCATTGCCACGCGGCCGGTACGTGATACCCGTGCCCCAGCCAGCCCAGCGGCCCCAACCCTTCGTACAACAGCACACCCACCACGAACGCCACCAGCACGCCGGGCAGATTCCATGGCATATGTCCACGCGCCACCAGCGCGTACAGCACCACGCCCAGGCCGGCGAAACCGACCACCGGCACCTTCATGATTTCCACCAGCGGCAGAAAACCCATCAGCACCAGCGCGATGCCGGCGATGGAACCGAGCAAGCCCGCACGCGGCACATGCCGCTGCACCATCGCTCCGAAAAACGACAGCACCGTCTTGAACACGCCCATCACTACCAGCGATGCCATGCCCAATTGCCAGGTGGCGATCGCCGCCGCATGCTCGTCCATGCCCGCCTGCTTGTAGCTGAGAAACGCAGGTCCCAGCACCAGCAGCGCCAGACCGATGGTGGTCGGCGCATCCACGCCCAGCGGCATGGCGGTGGTATCGGCCTTGCCGGTGCGTCGCGCCACGCGCCTCGCCATCACGGTGTAAGCAAGATTGCCCAGCAGGATGCCCAGCGTGGTACCGGGAAACATGCGCGTATAAACCAGATCCGCGGGAAAACCGAAGATGCCGATCAAGGCGGTGGCGAGAAAGGCCATGACGGACAGGTTGTCCACCAGCAAGCCCAGGAAGCCGTTGAAATCCGCGCTGACGAAGAGAGGAATGTTGCGGGTGGTTTGCGGCACAGTGCGTCTCATTCCGAAGGTCATGTAGGTTGGGGTGCAAACCCCAACACGAGATAGCCGGCATGGCGATGTTGGGGTTTTCACCCAACCTGCGCTAGAAGGAAATATCCGCCGGCTGCGTCACCCGCAGCACCGACTGATCGCCGGTGCGCTGTTTCCATGCGGCGCGGATCGCTTCGATCTTGCCGCGGTTGTCCGGCGTGTCGGGGTAATAGATCACCAACATCTTCGAATGCAGGCGCTCGGGCACGGTCTCCTGCTTGCCTTGCCATTGGCCGTAGACGTCGATCACGCTGAGCCCTGCAGGAAAACGCGGCGTGACTTCCTTGTCGAGAAAATCGCGCCAAGCCGATTCGCTGATGCCCTGCCCCGGCTGGTCGGCCGGACCCAGGCCGAAGTAGAGCCTGGTATCCACCCAGCCTTGCGTCTGCGCCGGATGCGCCGCGTCGCCTTGCAAGGTGGAGGATGCGACAGGCGCGGATGTCGTCGCGCAGGCGGCAAGCTGTAGCGCGAATAAGGCGACGAGCAGCGGTCGGTGGATGGTCATGCATTCCCCTGGGTGGATCGTTTGGACGTCCAGACGCCCGCGACATGCAGGCGAGTATTGACGACGGGTCGGCGGCTTCGCAAGCAAGCCCCGGCTGCGGCGAGTTTCTTCGTTGCAAGCGCATCATCCGCAAATTGTTGCGTAAGCACAACGCAAGCCAGGCTTCAGGATCGCACGTACACGCTGCTAGCCGAATATTCATCTCTCACACATATCTACGTAAATTCAATGGCTTCATGTCGATATTCGATCTCCCCACGCACACATGCCTGGCATACGCGCTAGACAAATTCGCGTCAGTACGATAAACAAATTGTTACATTGCAGCATGGGGAGAAAGCCGGCGTTTCGATCGGCTTCTGCGGTGCTTTTGCTTTTGTCATTTAAGGCCATTCATGTGCCAGCGAAGACTGGCTCGTCGTTCGTCGTCTCACTTTTCCGCTTCGGGGGAACACCAGGCATGCATACATCCGCAGTTCGTCGTCATCACCTTCTTTGGCTCGCGCTGAGTGCGGCGCTGGCGCTCGGCGCATCCGCGCATGCCGGCGATACGTCGGCACCCGGCAGCGATGCGAACGACAAGACGCGCAAGAGCACCACGCTTTCCACCGTGAACGTCAACGCGCAGGCGCTGGCCGGCGGGCTGATGGCGGTGCAGGACCAGCCCAAGCAGGTGTCGACGATCACTGCGCAAGCGATCGCGCAGGTGCCGATCACCGCCGACTACACGCAGATCATCAACAGCGCGCCCGGCGTGAACTCCGCATCCAGCGACGGTTTCGGCCTGACCGATGCCAGCAGCTACACCATCCGCGGTTTCAGCGCGAGCGAAATCGGCGTCACCCTGGATGGCGTACCCGTGAACGACGCAGGTAATTACATACCGTACGCGTCGGAGTACGGCGAAGCGCGCAACTACGAATCGATCAACGTGACACAAGGCTCGGCCGACCTGGACATGCCGGATCTCGGCGCGGTGGGCGGCCACATCAGCTTCATCACGCGCAAGCCGACCGACCATTTCAACGTCTACGTGGGGCAGACCGTCGGCAGCAACCATGCGCTCAGCACCTTCCTGCGCGTGAATACCGGCGCGATCGGGCCGGTGCGCAGCTGGTTTTCGATTTCGCGCAATTCCGACGACAAGTGGCGCGGCGGCGGCGACAACAACATCGACCGTATCCAGGCCAAGTCGGTGTGGACGATCGATGAGAACAACAGCCTCACCGCCAACTTCAACCTCAATCGCGAGCACAATTATTTCTATATGCCGCTGAGCAAGGCGCAGGCGGCGCAATACGGCTACAGCTACGACTACACCACCACCTGGACGCCTACGCCGGCCGGTGGTTTCGCCGCCAGCGACTTGTACGCGACCGACGCCACGCTGGCGCAGGCGAGCTATTACCGGCTGTTCCAAAACCCGTTCAAGGCATGGGTGGCCAGCCTGGACGGCGAGTTCAAGTTCGGCAGCAACCTGTCGCTATCCGTGATTCCCTATTTCCAGTTCGGCGACGGCAACGGCAGCTTCGCCGGCTTCCTGCCGCTGCAGTTCGTCAACGGCAAGCCGGTGGTGCAGGCCGACCAGTTCACCGATGGCCAATACGCGGTATACGAAGCGTACCGGCCGATCACTTATCGCCCGGGCATCAATGCCAAGTTCACGCTGGAACTCGGCCTGGACAACACGCTCGACTGGGGCATCTGGTACGAGCGCTCGCGCCAGCTCGAATACATCGACGGCGCCTACGTCGATCCGCAGACCGGCATGCCGTCATCGGTCTGGGGCGACAAGAACCAGCTCGCCTACAGCAACGGCCAGACCTGGAAGAACTACTCCGAATACGACGTGACCACGGTGAAGAAATTCTTCGTGGAAGACAGCTGGACGTTCAACGATGCGTGGACGTTCAACGCCGGCGTGGCGTATCTGCACACCGAGCGCAACAACCAGTTCGTGCTGTTCCCGGGCAATCCGGACGCGGCCGACTGGACTTCGTATCAGAACTCCGACCAGCGCTATCACAACTTCCTGCCGACGCTGGGCGCGTCCTGGAAACTGGACGACAGCAACCAGCTCTACTACAGCATCACCCGCACTTTCCGCGCGCCGCCGGATGCGGCGACCTTCGGCAACGCACGCATCGGCCTGCCTGCGCCGCTGCCGGAAAGCGCATGGTCGAATGAACTGGGCTGGCGCTTCACCAAGGGGCCGCTGACGCTGCACACCGACGCCTACGTCGCCAACATGGGCAACCGCACGGGGGTGGGCCTGGACCCCAACACCTTCATCAACTACTACATCAACGCCGGGCCGGTGCACATGGCCGGACTCAATGCGGAAGGCACGCTGGACCTGGGACAGGGGTTCAGCCTGTACAGCTCCTACACCTACACCCAGGCGAAGGTGAAGCAGGACCTGAGCCTGCCCGCCACCACCGACACCGCCGCCGCGTTCTATGCCACCCATGGCAAGCAGTTTCCGGGCACGCCGCGCAACATGGCTTATCTGGGCGCACGCTATTCGGCGAACGGCCTGACCTTGAACCTCAACGGCAAGTTCACCGGCAGCGAATACGGCGACTTCATGAACTCCGAACGCGTCGCTTCCAACTTCACGCTCAACGGCAGCGCGAGCTACGAGCTGCCCGATTTCAGCGTGCTGCACAAGCCGACGCTTGCGCTCAATGCGTTGAACCTGCTCAATCGCCGCTATTTGATGCTGCCGTCCAGCCCGACGATTTCGGCCGGGTCGTCATCGCCGACGTATTACGTCGGGGCGCCGCGTCAGTGGTATTTGACGCTCAGCACCGAGCTGTTCTGAGCGGCGCGGTGGTGCAACCTGCGGCAGCGCGCCATCACGTCTTCCGGCTGATGATGATCCGCGCTGCCCGCTCGCCTTTCATGTACAGCCACAACCAGTTCAACGCCACCAGCAAGCGGTTGCGCACGCCGATCAAGAAGTAGATGTGCGCCACCGCCCACACCACCCACGCCAGGCGGCCGCGCAACTGCAGCTTGCCGAAATCCACCACTGCCGTGTGTTTGCCGATGGTGGAAAGATTGCCGTAGTCGCGGTAGCGGAACGGCGCTGGCGGCGCGCTGCCACGCAGGCGCGCCCTGATCACGTCCGCCACGTAGCGCCCTTCCTGCTTGGCCGCGGGCGCGAGGCCGGGTACCGGCTTGCCGTTTTCCTGCTGCAACGTGGCGGCGTCGCCGATCACGAAAATCCCCGGTTGCGCCGGCACGCTGAGATCGCGCTCCACTTGCACACGGCCGGCCTTATCCGCCGGTACGCCCAGCCATTGCGCGACGGGCGAGGCGCGCACGCCGGCGGCCCAGAACACGGCGCCCGCGCCGATGAATTGATCCTTGCAGACGACGCCATCGGCGCGGCATTCGGTGACCGGGTGATCGAGCAGCACTTCCACGCCCAACTGCTGCATGGTGTGCTGCGCATACCCGGCCAGGTCTTTCGGAAAACCGGACAGCACGCGCGGCGCCGCCTCCACCAGCACCACGCGCGCCTTGCGCGTATCGATGTGGCGGAAATCTTCTTGAACTTCCTCGTGCGCCAGTTCCGCGATGGTGCAGGCAAGCTCCACGCCGGTGGGGCCCGCGCCGATCACCACGAAGGTCTGCAGGCGCCGGCGCTGTTCGGCATCGGACTCACGTTCGGCCTGCTCGAACACGGTCAGCAGATGCTGGCGTATCGACAATGCATCGCCGAGCGTCTTCAACCCGGGTGCGTATTGCGCCCAATCGTCGTGACCGAAATAGGCGTGCGTGGCGCCGGTGGCGAGGATCAGCGTGTCGTAGGCGATCCGCGTACCGTCGGTGAGCTGCACGATCCCGTGCGCCGCGTCGACGCCGTCCACTTCGGCCATCAGCGTGGTGACGTTCTTGAAACGGTGCAGCACGTGGCGAATCGGCCAGGCGATCTGCGAGATGTCCAGCGCCGCGCCCGCCACCTGGTACAGCAGCGGCTGGAAGACGTGGTGATTGCTGCGGTCGATGATGGTGACGTCGACGTTCTGTCCACCCAGCCGCCTGGCGGCTTCCAGGCCGCCGAAGCCGGCGCCGACGATGACCACATGATGGCGATGCGCGGTTGCGTTCAACACGATGCTCCTTGTGTGAGTTCGTAAGCTGCACTGTCATCGTAGATTGGGTTGGCGCCGCGTAATCCAATGCATGCGGGCCCCGGATCGGAGCCCAGCCTACACGCCGGCGTACGCGTCTGTTACCGTCCACGCTTTACACGCCACTCGAGGGGGAGCCTATGCGCCTGTATCGCCTTGCCGCCGCACTGACCGTTGCCGGCCTGTTTGCATTGCCCGCTGTGGCCGATACGCCCAAGGCCACGCCCACCGCGAAGGAGCTGATCGCCAAATCCAAGCCGGAAGAATGGCGCACCCCCGATCCGGAGAACCTGCTCTACATGCAATTGCCGCAAGGGCGCGTGGTGATCGAGCTGGCGCCCGACTTCACGCCGCTGCACGCCGCCAACATCCGCACGCTGGCGCGCGAACATTATTTCGACGGGCTGGCGATCATCCGCGTGCAGGACAACTTCGTCACCCAGTGGGGCGACCCCAACGATGACGACAACGGCGACAAGAGCAAGATTAAGCCGCTGGGCAGCGCCAAGGCCAAGCTCCCGCCGGAATACACGCGCGCCATCGACAGCAAGCTGCCATGGACGCCGCTGCCTGATGGCGATGTCTACGCACCGCAGGTCGGCTTCAGCGAAGGCTTTCCCGCTGCGCGCGATCCAGCCAGCGGCCGCCAGTGGCTGGTGCACTGCTACGGCATGGTCGGCGTGGCGCGCGACGTGGCGCCGGACAGCGGCAACGGCAGCTCGCTCTACGTGGCGATCGGCCAGGCGCCCCGCCAGATCGATCGCAACCTGGCCGTCGCCGGCCGCGTGCTCGAGGGCATGTCCTTACTTTCCGCATTGCCGCGCGGCACCGGGCCGCTGGGCTTCTACACGCAGGCGGCGCAGCGCGTGCCGATTCTTTCGGTCAAAGTGGCGGCCGATCTGCCCGCCGCGCAGCGCGAGAAGCTTGAGGTGCTGCGCACCGACAGCGCCAGCTTCAGCGCCATCGTCGAAGCCAAGCGCAACCGCCACGATGCGTTCTATACCTTGCCGGCGGGAAAGATCGATCTTTGCAATATCGATGTGCCGGTGCGGGTGGCAGCAGCGGATGGCAAGCATTGATGCTGCATCCGTCGACGCTTGTTCACGCACGCACATGAATCCACCTTCACGCCTCCACGCCGCTTACACGCCATCTTCGCCTTGCCCGTAGTTAGTTGCGCAGTGAGCGTGTGCGCTCCGATAAAGGGCAGGCGTGATGAGGCTCGGCTACAAAATACTGGCCTGGATCGCAGGCGTGTTGCTGGTGCTGGTGGTTGCGCTGATCCTGTTTGTCGCCTTCTTCGACTGGAACCGGCTCAAGCCGACCATCGACGACAAGGTCAGCGCCGCCATCGGCCGCTCGTTCGTGATCAATGGCAACCTGAGCGCCGCGTGGCAGCGTGAGCCGAGCGAGCCCGGCCTGCGCCGATTATTGCCATGGCCTACATTTACGGCGCGCGACATCCACATCGGCAATCCCGCCTGGGCGCGGCAATCGCAGTTCGTCAAACTCGACGCGCTGCAACTGCGGATTTCTCCGCTGCCGCTGCTGTTCCATCACGCCTACATTCCCTACGTGCAGCTCAGCGGTTGGAGCGTGGACCTGGAGCGCAACAGCCAGGGTCAATCCAACTGGCAGCTCAACCGGCCGCAGAACGCGCAACCGTCGAACTGGAAGCTCAGCCTGGGCACGATCGCCTTCGGCAAGGGCGACATAGCGGTGGATGACGCCAAGACGCGCATCAACTTACAGATAGCGGTGACGCCGCTGCAGCAGGCTATTCCCTACGATCAGCTGGTGGCGCAAGCGACCAGCGAATCGCGCGCCGACGTCGGCCATAACGTGGACAAGGTGGTGAATGGCCAAAAGACCACGCCCGACACGTCCGAGCAGGCCAAGCGCACCGCCTACCAATTCGCCTGGAGCGCCACCGGCAGCTACCAGGGCGCGCCGGTCGACGGCAGCGGCAAGACCGGCGCGATCCTGGCGCTGGAAAACGACCAGCCATTTCCGGTACAGGCACGCCTGCACCTGGGCGACAGCAAGATCGCGCTGGTCGGCACGCTGACCAACCCGATGCATCTGGCGGCGCTCAATCTGCGCGTGTGGTTTGCCGGCAGCAGCATGGCCAAGCTGTATCCGATCCTGGGCATCACCCTGCCCGACACGCCGCCGTATGCGACGGAAGGTCATCTTTCGGCCGAACTGCATGCGCAAGGCAGCCGCTACAGCTATCGCGACTTCAAGGGGCGCGTGGGCGAAAGCGATCTCGGGGGCAACCTGCAAGTGGTGACCGGTGGACCACGCATGAAGCTCACTGGCGACCTGCATTCGCAACTGCTGCGCTTCGCCGATCTTGGCCCGCTGGTCGGCGCACCGAGTCCGGAACAGCCGCAACAACACGCCAGCAAGCAGCAGCCCAAGGAGAAGGCATTGCCGGTGGAGCAGTTCCATACCAATCGCCTGCGCACCATGGATGCCGACGTGACCTTCGCCGCCGGCCATATCGAACGCCCCGGCACGCTGCCGATCGACGCGCTGAGCACGCGCATCCGCCTGGACGACGGCGTGCTGAGGCTCGACCCGCTGCGCGCGGAGGTGGCCGGCGGCACGATCGAAGGCAACTTGAGCGCCGACGCCAACACGCAGCCCATGCGCACCGGCATCGATCTACGCGCGCGTCACCTGCAATTGAAGCGGATGTTCCCGACCGTGCAATCCATGCAGAGCAGCTTCGGCGAAATCAACGGCGACGTGACCTTGAACGGCACCGGCAGTTCGGTATCGGGCCTGCTCAGCAATGCGACCGGCGAAGTGAAGCTGCTGATGAACAACGGCGCGATCAGCAAGACGCTGCTGGAAGCCGCCGGCTTGAACGTGGCCAATGTGGTGGTCGAAAAATTGTTCGGCGACAAGACCATCAGGATCAACTGCGCCGCCACCGACCTGACCGGCAACAACGGCCTGTTCACCAGCCGTCTGTTCGTGCTGGATACTTCCGACGCCACGGTCAACGTCACCGGCACGATCAATTTCAACACGGAACACCTGGACATGGACGTGGTGCCGCACACCAAGGGTCTGCGCGTGTTTTCGCTGCGCTCGCCGCTGTACGTGAAAGGCACTTTCAAGAATCCGGATGTGGGCGTGCAGCCGGGGCCGCTGATCCTGCGCGGCGGCGGCGCGGTGGCGCTCGGCGTACTGGCGGCGCCGGCGGCCGCCCTGCTGGCGGTGATCGTGCCCAGCCATGGGCAGGAGGCCAACCAGTGCCAGCAGGTGTTGCAGCAGATGCGTAATTCGCCGGGGCCAAGCGGCGGCAAGAAATGACGCCGGAGCGTTAACCCAACGATTGGCATCTCGCCTTGCGGCTAAAATGGTTGCTCCTTACTCCGTCACCGCGCCATGCAGCCCGTCACCAAGGCCCGCCTGCAAATCCATTGCTGCGTTTTGCTCTGGGGCTTCACCGCCATCCTCGGCAAGCTGATCACGCTGCCGGCGCTGTCGCTGGTGTGGTGGCGCATGCTGCTGGTGTCCGGCGCCTTGTTGCTGATGCCCAAGGTAAGACGCGGCCTGCGGGCGATGCCGGCAAAGCTGCGCTGGACCTATGCCGGCATCGGCGCGCTGGTGGCGCTGCACTGGCTGACCTTCTATGCGGCGATCAAGCTTGCCAACGCATCGGTCGGCGCGACCTGCATCGCCCTGGGACCGGCCTTTCTCGCCTTCGTCGAACCATGGGTCGCCAAGCGGAGCTTCGATGCGCGCGAGCTGCTGATCGCCATCGCGGTGGTGCCCGGCGTGGCGATGGTGGCCGGCGGCGTGCCGGGACATATGCGCGCAGGTATGGCGGTGGGCGTGCTGTCCGCCTTGTTCGTGGCGCTGTTCAGTTCGCTCAACAAGCGCATGGTCGAGCATGGCGATCCGCTCACCGTCACCTGCATCGAGCTTGGCACCGGGACGTTGCTGCTTACCTTGCTGGCGCCGCTGCTGCCGCATACCGGATCGGCGTTTCAACTGCCCGACCTGCACGATGCGCTGTTGCTGTTGCTGCTTTCGTTCGGCTGCACCCTGCTGCCGTTCTCGCTGGTGCTGCTGGCCTTGCGTCACGTCAGTGCGTTTGCGATGCAGATGATCACCAATCTCGAACCCGTCTACGCCATCGTGCTGGCGATACTGCTGCTTGGCGAACAGCGCCAATTGGATGGCTGGTTTTATGCGGGCGTGGTGGTGATTCTCGCCGCCGTGTTTGCGCATCCCTGGCTGCATCGGAAGGCCCCACCAACGCTGCAGCCGGAATTGCTGGGAACGGCCGAAAGCCACAACGTCGATTGAGTGCGTGCCTGGCTGGCGAAAGATCAGCGCTTCGCCAACCGATCCCGCATGAAATCGATGAACAACCGCACCTTCGCCGGCGGCTGCGGATCGGGATACACCGCGTGGATGCCGCCTTCCGATAACTGATAGTGCGCAAGCACTGCCTGCAGACGCCCGGCCTGGATATCGTCCTGCGCCAGATAGTCCGGCAAGACGGACATGCCCGCCCCCGCCAACACCAGCGCGCGGATCGCCGCCGCATTGTTGGCCTGCATCACCTGGCGCATGCGCACCGTGCGCCGCGTGCGCCCGCGCGTAAATGTCCAGCGCAAAGGCGTGGTCAGCGCGGACATCGCGATCCAGCCATGCATGGCCACATCTTCCGGCCGCCGCGGCACGCCGTGCTCGGCCAGGTAGGCGGGCGATGCCACGAGCAGTTGGCGAAAACTTCCCAGCTGGGCCGCACGCAAACTGGAATCGCGCAGCCAGCCGATGCGGATGGCCAGGTCGAAACGTTCGGCGATGAGATCGTTGATCTGGTCGTTGATCACCAGATCGATCTGCAATGGCGGATGCAGCCGATGAAAGGCCGCCAAGGCCGGCGCGACCACCGCGGCGCCGTAATCCGTCGAGGTAGTGAGGCGCAACGTGCCCGCCGGCGTATCGCGTTGATTCCCGACCCGTTCGATCGCGGCCTCCGCTTGCGCCAGCAGTTGCACGCAATCGGCATGGAAGACCGCACCCGCTTCGGTGAGCGCCATGCGCCGCGTGCTGCGCACGATCAGCGTGACGCCCAGTTCACGTTCCAGGCGCAGCAGATGCTGGCTGACCATCGCCTTGGTCATGCCCAGTTGCTCCGCCGCCGCGGTGAACGAACCGGCCCGGACCAGCGCCACGAATACGGCCAGGCGGTTGAGATTGATGTCGCGTCCCATGCGCGCATCATTGTCAAGCATGAGTTGACAGTCAATTACCGATTGCTCGGTTTATCGTGCCAGTAGGAACGGCGCATGCTTCGCACCATCGCTTCCCTCACGGAGACCTGCCTGCATGAAACTGATCCTGTTCGGCGCCACCGGCCATATTGGCCGCGCCATTCTCGACGAAGCACTGGCGCGCGGCCATGACGTCACCGCGATCGTGCGTGACGCCAGCCGCCTCACGCTGCAGCATGACCGCCTGCACGTGGCGGTCGGCAGCGTGGAGCAGACGGCGATCTGGCTGGCCTACGCCAAGCACGCCGAGGCGGTGATCGCCAGCCTGTCCGCACGCCGCGATGGCGATCAGGAGGTGATTCCGGCCGCAGCGCAGACCTTGCTCGAAACGCTCGACGGCACGCATCTGAAGCGCCTGCTGTGGGTGGGCGGCGCCGGCAGCCTGGAAACGGCGCCGGGCGTGAAGGTGATCGACGATCCGCATTTTCCCGCCGCCTGGAAACCGGAAGCGCAAGCGCAGGCCCGCGCGCTGGACGTGTTCCGCGCCAGCAAGGCCGATGTCGATTGGACCTACATCAGCCCGGCGGCATTGATCGAGGATGGCGAACGCAGCGGCACGTATCGCGTTGGCGGCGAGCAGTTGCTGCTAGACGCCAAGGGCGTCAGCCGCATCACCGTTGCCGATTACGCGATGGCCTTGCTGGACCAGCTCGACAACAAGGATGTGTTCAAGAAGCGCATCACCGTGGCGTATTGATGCGTGGCGATGTTGGAGTTTGCACCCCAACCTACGGCGGCGCGGTAGCATAGTGGCGATGCTGGGGGCATACCCCAGCTAGCTTCCTCAGCCTGCCGAGCGCTCATGAATTACCGCCACGCCTACCACGCAGGCAACTTCGCCGATGTCCTCAAGCACAGCGTGCTGTTTGCGCTGATCCAGGCGTTGAAGGCGAAGGACACGCCTTTCGCGCTGATCGATACGCACGCCGGCAGCGGCTGCTATGCGCTCGACAGCGAGGAGGCCGGCAAGACCGGCGAATACCGCGACGGCATTGCGCGCCTGTTGTTTCCCGATCTCAAACAGACCGAACCGGCGCCGCTGCCGGCGCTGCTGCGTCACTGGCTGGACGCGATCCTCGCCCTGCCCGGCAACGAACACGGCCTGAAGCTTTATCCCGGCTCGCCGCTGCAGGCCGCGCTCGCCATGCGTGCGACGGACAGCGCGCAGCTGTGCGAACTGCATCCAGAAGAAGTCTCGCGCCTGCGCGAACTGTTCCATCACGATCGCCGCGTGCACGTGCATCACCGCGACGGCTACGAAGCCTTGAAAGCGCTGCTGCCGCCGAAGGAAAAGCGCGGCCTGGTGCTGATCGATCCGCCCTACGAGGCGCAGGACAGCGAGTTCCGCCTGATCGAAGCGGCGTTGAAGACCGCCTTGCAGCGCTGGCCCACCGGCGTCTACGCGATCTGGTATCCGATCAAGTTGCGCAGCCAGGTGCAGCCGTTCCTGCGCTGGTTGCAGCACTGCGGCGCACGGCGCGTATTGCAGGCCGAGCTGCTGGTGCATCCGGACGATTCGCCGCTGCGCCTGAATGGTTCGGGCATGGCCATCCTCAATGCGCCGTGGAACCTGGACCAGGCATTGCGTGAACCCTTGCACGCCATGGCGCGCCTGCTGTCGCAGGAGCGCGCCGCGACCTGGCGGCTGGACTGGCTGGTGAAGGAAAACGATACGCAAGCCTTACACGGGCATCACGCCAGGCCGCTACCGCGACCACAGCGCCCCCGCTAAGCTCACGGGCAGTTGCACGTCCGCAGGGATATCGCCATGAACCTCCGCCCCGTCCTCCGTTCGCTCGCGCTGCTGTCGCTGCTGCTGTTGGCCGCATGCGCGCCGGCACCCATCTACAAGGCCGCGCCCGGCGCGATCACCGCAACGCCCGTGGAAGTGGCGCATGCGCCGCAGCAATACGGCAACGGCACGGTGATCTGGGGCGGCAGCATCGTCGGTGTGCACAACTTCCCGGACCACACCGAAATGGAAATCCTCGCCTATCCATTGGATTCCTCGCAGCGCCCGAAGCCGAATGCGCAGGGGCTGGGACGCTTCATCGCGGTCTTTCCGGGCTATCTGGAATCCTTCAATTATCCCAACGGCGCGCTGGTGACGCTCAGCGGACAACTCAGCGGCAGCCGCGCCGGCAACGTGGACCAGGCGCCTTACACCTACCCGCTGGTGACGGTGGCGCAATCGCATCGCTGGACAGCGGACGAACTGCGCAAGGGTCATCCCAACATCAGCTTCGGCGTGGGCGTCGGCGTGGGCATTCACTGACCGATGTCCGGACACGCCAATTCGCTCAAGGCCGTTCTGCTGGCGCTGGGCGCGAACTTCGCGATCTTCGTTTCCAAGCTGGTGGCCGCCGTCGTCACCGGCTCCGGCGCGATGCTGGCCGAGGCGATCCATTCGCTGGCCGATTGCGGCAACCAGGGCCTGTTGTTGCTGGGCATGCGCCAGGCGAAGAAGCCGGCGTCCGACGAGTACCCGCTGGGCTGGGGGCGCGCACTGTATTTCTGGTCGTTCGTGGTGGCGCTGCTGCTGTTTGCGGTGGGTGGTCTGTTCTCGATCTACGAGGGCGTGCACAAGCTTTCCGCACCCGAGCCGCTGCGCTGGCCATGGCTGGCGCTGGGCGTGCTGCTGTTCGGCATCGTGATGGAAGGTATTTCCATGCGCGGCTGCCTGCACGAGGTGAACCTGGCGCGCGGCGAGCAGAGCCTGTGGCGCTGGTTTCGCGAAACGCGTTCCAGCGAACTCCTGGTGATCTTCGGCGAGGATCTGGCCGCCCTGCTCGGCCTGTGCCTGGCCGCGCTGGCGATCGGCGGCACCATCCTCACCGGCAATTTGCTGTTCGATGCGCTGGGCACGATCGCCATCGGCGTACTGCTGGTGGCAGTGGCGATAGCGCTGGCCATCGAAGTGAAGGCGCTGCTGATCGGCCAGGGCGTGGAGCCGCGCCGCCGCCAGGAACTGCTGGCCTTCCTGGGCGAGCGGCCGGAGGTGGCCGAAGTGCTCAACCTGATCACCCTGCAGATGGGGCCGGACGTGATGGTCGCGGTCAAGGCGCGCATGGCGCCCACGCCTGACGCACTCAGCCTGATCGAGGCGATCAATGCCGTGGAGCGCGCGATGAGAACCCGCTTCGCCGACATCCGCTGGAGCTTCTTCGAGCCGGACGTGGCCGACTGAACCGCTTGCGGCATTTTTGCTGCAATGCAGGATTCCGACCACGACAAACAGCCTTGACGGCCGCTTGACGGCGGCGTATGAGTCACCTCGGCCGGCAGTGCATTCATGCTGCACTGCAAACAATACGCTATAGTACGGGTATGAACATGACCTCTGCCCGCGATCCCTATCCCCGTCACGCCCAGTTGCCGCCGCCGAGCCGCGAGCGCTTCTCGCCGTCGCCGGTGTCCGGCGCGCGCCGAGGCGAAACGGTGCATACCGCCGACGGACGCGAACTGGTTCTGCGCGGGATCGAACCCGGCGACGTGGCCGCCGTGCAGCGCTGCTTCAAGCGCCTGCCGGCGCAGGACGTGCGCCGCCGCTTCATGCACGCGATGGCGGAACTGCCCGCATCGATGGCGCAGCGGCTGTGCCGCATCGATCCGGAACTGGAAGCCGCGTTCGTGCTGATCGACGAAACCGTCAAGCCGGCCGAACTGCGCGGCGTGGGACGCATCTTCGTCGACGTCGCCAGCAACACGGCCGAGTTTTCCGTGCTGGTGGAACGCGAATGGACGCGCATCGGCCTCGGCGCCCTGCTGATGCAACGGCTGGTCGACGAAAGCCGCCGCCGTGGCCTGAGCGAAATCTGGGGCTACGTGCTGATGGAAAACCGCCCGATGCTGCAGCTGTGCAAGGAACTGGGCTTCATCGCGAAGATGGTGCCGGGCGAAGCGGGTACGGCGCAGATCAGCCTGAAGCTTTAGCGCAAGTCGCCCGGTCAACGCGCGGTAAAACACGCCACCTTGCCATACAGCTTCACCTCGACCTCGGCAAAGTGACCACGCAGCGCTTGCTCCAAATCTTCCAGCGTGTCGCTGCGATTCCCGAAAATCCCCTTCTTGTTGTAGGCGCTCATCAGCTTGCGGCCGAACGCATTGTGCCCGGCCGCGTCGCCCAGAATGGTGGCGCCATACAACATGCCGCCTTCGGCAAGATGCGGTTTGAGGTGTTCGAACACGCAGGCCTTGGCCGCCATGTCGCCCGGCAGGCAGTGCAGCAGGTAGAACAACGCGATCGAGTCGTACTTGCGATCGCCCAGCGCGCTCAAGGGTTGCATCGCGTCCTGCACGAACCAGCTCACATCCGCGCGCCCCAGCCGCGCCGCGGCAGTACCCAGGCTGTTCTCGTTCAGATCGAGCAGCGACAAATGTTGCGCGGGCCCGAAACCGGCGTGCTCGAGATAGAAGCCGGTGCCCACGCCGACGTCCAGGTGCCGCGCGCCCACATGCTTGCGATAGAACGGCAGCAGCACGTCGGTGGTGGAGCATCGCCAGGCCCAGCGGTTGGAGATGCCCAGCACCCAGGCGTCATACAGCTTCAGCACCCACGGTGAGTACACGGCGGCGCCAGCTTGGGTGTCGAGCGCGGTGTCGGTAGGCATGGCCAGGGCCTGGTGGTGACAAACTGGCAGACGTTCGCATTGAGCGCGCCGGAACGCAATGTCCCGACCGCCCTTTCCACGTCCTTGATGAGACCCCATCCAGCAACGCGCTAAACTTGCGCGCTTCCTTGGCGCCGCATCCCTCCTGCGCCTTCCCATGCCATTTCCCATGCCCAATCCGATCAGCCATCCGCCCCTTCCCACCACCCCCAAGCAACGCCGCTACTGGACGCCACCGCACGGCTCCGCGCGGGCGCTGCTGGTGGCCGAGGCCGCCCGGTCGCACCAGGGCCTGGTGGTGGTGGTCACGCGCGACACCCAGCGCGCCCATGCCCTGGAAGATGAGCTGCGCATCTTCGCCGGCAGCCTGCCGGTGCTGCATTTTCCGGATTGGGAAACGCTGCCGTACGACGTTTTCAGCCCGCATCCGGACATCGTCTCCCAGCGCATCGCCACGCTCTACCACCTGCCCGGCGTAAAGCGCGGCGTGCTGGTGGTACCGGCGGCGACGCTGATGCAGCGCATTGCGCCGCGCTCGCACATCACCGGCTCCGGCCTGATGCTGCGCAAGGGCCAGAAACTGGACATCGCCGCCGAGCAGCGCCGGCTGGAAGCGGCCGGCTACCGCCACGTGCCGCAAGTGGGGGAACCCGGCGATTTCGCCGTGCGCGGCGCGCTGATCGATATTTTCCCGATGGGCGCGCGCGAGCCGTATCGCGTGGAACTGTTCGACGACGACGTGGAATCGATCCGCAGCTTCGACCCGGAAACGCAGCGCTCGCAGCAGCAAGTGGAAAAAGTGGAACTGCTGCCCGCGCGCGAATTTCCGGTTACCGACGAAGGCGCCAAGGCGTTCCGCAATCGCCTGCGCGAGCGCTTTCCCATCGACGTGCGCCGTTGCCCTCTCTATCAGGACATGAAGGAAGGCGTCACGCCCGGCGGCATCGAGTATTACCTGCCGCTGTTCTTCGACAGCACGGCGACGCTGTTCGACTATCTCGGCGACGACGCCTTGTTCGTGCTTGGCGAAGGCGCACACGAAGCGTCCGAGCAATTCTGGGTGCAGACCGCCGAACGCTACGACCAGCGCGCGCACGATATCGAACGTCCGGTGCTGCCGCCGGCGGAGTTGTACCTGTCGCCCGAGCAACTGCGCGAACAGCTCAACAAACGCCTTCGCGTGGAAGTGGTCGAAAGCGGCCACGAGCACGCCGTGGACGCCGGCACACAGCCGGCGCCGGAGGTTCCGCTCAATCGCAAGGGCGAGGAACCGGGCACCTCGCTGCGCCATTTCATCGAGGCGTATCCGGGCCGCACGCTGATCGCCGCCGATTCGGCCGGCCGCCGCGAGGCCTTGCTCGAACAGGTCGCCACCGCCGGTTTGCGTCCGCAAAACGTCGACGGCTGGCAGGCGTTTCTTGAAGACACCAGCAAGCTGGCGATCACGATCGCGCCGCTGGAACAAGGCTTCGCGCTGAAACAGCCGGCGCTCACCGTGCTTACCGAGCGCGAACTGTTCGGCGAACGCGTACGCACCGAACGCCGTCGGCGTCGTGGTGCGGCGCGCGATCCTGAAACCGTCATTCGCGATCTGACCGAGCTGTCCATCGGCTCGCCGATCGTGCACGTCGATCATGGCGTGGGCCGCTACCAGGGCCTGGTGTCGATGGAACTGGGCGGCATGACCGGCGAATTCCTGGTCATCGAATACGCCAAGGGCGACAAGCTCTACGTGCCGGTCGCGCAGCTCGGCCTGGTCAGCCGCTACTCCGGCACCGCGCCGGAACTGGCGCCGCTGCATTCTCTCGGCGGCGACGCCTGGGAACGCGCACGCAAGAAAGCCGCCGAAAAAGTGCGCGACGTCGCCGCCGAACTGCTGGCGATCTACGCGCAGCGCGAAGCGCGCGGCGGCGAATCGCTGCCGATCGACCGCCAGCTGGTGGAGGAATTCGGCAGCAGCTTTCCGTTCGAGGAAACGCCCGATCAGTTGCAGGCGATCGACGCAGTGCTGGGCGACCTGGCCCGCCCGCGCGCGATGGATCGCGTGATCTGCGGCGATGTGGGCTTCGGCAAGACCGAAGTCGCCCTGCGCGCCACCTTCGCTGCCGCTACGGCTGGCAAACAGGTCGCTGTGCTGGTGCCGACCACCCTGCTTGCGCAGCAGCACTACCGCAATTTCGCCGACCGCTTTGCCGACTGGCCGGTGAAGGTCGACGTGCTGTCGCGTTTCCGCTCCAGCAAGGAAGTGAACGAAGCGCTCAAGCGCCTGGCCGATGGCCAGATCGACGTGATCATCGGCACGCACAAACTGCTGCAGCCGGACGTGAAGTTCAAGAATCTCGGCCTGGTGATCGTCGATGAAGAACAGCGCTTCGGCGTGCGTCAAAAGGAGCAGCTGAAAAAGCTGCGCGCCGAGGTCGACCTGCTCACCATGACCGCCACGCCGATCCCGCGCACGCTGAACATGGCGATGAGCGGCCTGCGCGATCTGTCGCTGATCACCACGCCGCCGGCGCATCGCATGGCGGTGCGCACTTTCATTTCCACCTGGGAAACCGCGCTGATCCGCGAAGCGTTCCAACGCGAGCTGCAGCGTGGCGGCCAGGTGTATCTGCTGCACAACGAAGTGGAGAGCATCGAACGCACCGCGCGCGAAGTGCAGGAGCTGATGCCCGAAGCACGCATCGGCATCGCCCACGGCCAGATGCCGGAGCGTGAGCTGGAACGCGTCATGGCCGATTTCCATCGCCAGCGCTTCAACGTGCTGGTGTGTACGACCATCATCGAAACCGGCATCGACATTCCCACCGCCAACACCATCATCATCAACCGCGCCGATCGCTTCGGCCTGGCGCAGTTGCATCAATTGCGCGGCCGCGTGGGGCGTTCGCATCATCGTGCCTATGCGTACCTGATCGTGCCGGATCGCCGTTCCATCACGGCCGACGCCGAAAAACGCCTGGAAGCGCTCGCCTCGCTGGAAGAACTCGGCGCAGGCTTTACGCTGGCCACGCATGACCTGGAAATCCGCGGCGCGGGCGAATTGCTGGGCGATGAGCAGTCCGGCCAGATCCAGGAAATCGGCTTCGGTCTTTACACCGAACTGCTGGAACGCGCCGTGCGTGCGCTGAAATCCGGCAAAGTGCCCGATTTCGATTTGAGCAGCGAACACGAAACCGAAGTGGAGCTGCATCTGCCCGCGCTCATCCCCGACGACTACCTGCCCGACGTGCACGCACGCCTGACGCTGTACAAGCGCATAGCCAGCGCACGCGACGAGGAATCACTGCGCGAGTTGCAAGTGGAGATGATCGACCGCTTCGGCCTGCTGCCGGATGCGGTGAAAAACCTGTTCGCCGTCGCGGGACTCAAGCTGATGGCCACGCCGCTGGGTATCCGCAAACTGGATTTCGGCGCGAACGGTGGACGCATTACCTTCCGCGAAAAGCCCGAGATCGATCCGATGGCGGTGATCCGCCTGATCCAGAACTATCCGCGCGTCTACAAGATGGACGGGCAGGACAAGCTGAAGATCAATCTGGAATTGCCTGGTGCGAGCGAGCGTATTCGCACGGCGCAGGAGCTGCTTGGCAGGCTGGGTGCACGCAAGGCGGCGTAGCGCACCGATGCGATCAGCGCGCGGAGCCCCGGACGGGAGCGCCATGCGCTCGACGACGCCGAGTCAGCCGCGACGCAGCCAGCACCAGCAAGGTGAGCAACGCCGTGGCCGACACTTCCATGCGGTGATCCTCGCGCCACAGCATGGCGGCCAGTACGGCGCAGATGAACACGATCACGCCCCAGGTCAGCCAGGGGAACAGCCACATGCGCAACGGCAGGGACACCGCGCTCGCCTGCAGCATCCTGCGCATGCGCAATTGGGAGATGGCGATAACCAGGTAGACCAGCAGGGCGATCGCTCCGGACGTGGCCAGCAAAAAACCGAAGACATGCTCGGGCATCGCGTAGTTGGCGATGACCGTGAGAAAGCCGAACACCGTGGAGGCAAGCACCGCCGCGCATGGCGTGCCGCCGGCATCCGTGCGCTGCAGGAAGGCTGGCGCATCCTGCCGCCGGGACAGCGAGAACAACATGCGCGATGCCGTATACAGCGCCGAGTTGAGGCAACTGGCCACCGACACCAGCACGATCACGTCGATGATTGCCTTGGCGTTGGAAATGCCGATCAGTTCCATCGCCCGCTGGTAGGAGCCGTGCTCGCGCAGCAATGGATCGTCCCAGGGCACGATCGCCGCCACGAGGAATATGGAGCCCAGGTAGAACAACGAAATGCGCCAGATCACCGAGCGGGTGGCGCGAACGATCTGGCGCCTGGGATCGTCCGATTCGGCGGCGGCGATCGTCACGATCTCGGTGCCCAGGAACGAAAACATGGTCGTGAGCATGGCCGCCAGCACGGCGCCGATCCCATTGGGCATGAAGCCGCCACGATCGACCAGCCGCATCGCCCCGGAAACCTGCGCGCCGGGCAGGACGCCCAGCACCGCCGCGCTGCCCACCAGCAGGAACGCCACGATCGCCACCACCTTGACCAGCGCGAACCAGAACTCGAACTCGCCGTAGTGCTTCACCGAAAACAAATTGGTCAGCGTGAGCGCGCACGTAATGAGGAGCGCGAACATCCATGTCGCGACGGCAGGAAACCAGGTGTTGAGGATGGTCGCCGCGGCCGTCGCCTCGATCGGGATCACCAGCACCCAGAACCACCAATACAGCCAGCCGATGGTGAAGCCGGCCCATGGCCCGATGGCGCGGTCGGCATAGGTGGAGAACGATCCGCTGTCCGGCTGTGCGATGGCCATCTCACCCAGCATCCGCATCACCAGCACCACCAGTGCGCCGGCCGCCGCATAGGCGAGGAACGCCGCCGGCCCCGCCTCGGCGATGGCATGGCCGGAACCCACGAACAAGCCCGCACCGATCACGCCGGCGATCGACAACATGGTCACGTGGCGCTGGCGCAAGCCGCTGCCCAAGCCCGAGTGATTCCCTTCCATGCCGCGCTCCTGGCCGCCTTCTCCAGCCTGAAAGCAGGCTGCGAAACGCTAGTCTGCCGGCTGGCGGCAACAGCCGTCGCGCGGACATCCGCCGGCCATCCAGCAGCGCATTGCCGCACGGCACTGTAAGCGAAGCCTGCTAAGGCAACGCTAATTAGCGTTGCCTTAAGTTCCCTGTATCGTCAGCATGGCACGCGCTTCGCGCAGCGAAGCGGACGCGGCTTGTGATTACGTACGGGTGAGATATTGCAGGCTGAACATGCGCTGCGGATCGAACCACACCTGCTGCACGGCCAAACCCGCCGTCGCCGCCAGCGCCGCGAAATCCGCCGGCGAATACTTGCAGCTGTATTCCACCAGCATCGCTTCGTCCTCGCGGAACAGCACCTGCAGGCGGCCGACGCGAACACGCTGCTCGCGATTGCTGAGGATATGCGTTTCGATGCGCCCGGCCATGGCGTTGTAATGCGCACGATGACGGAACGCACTGAGTTCGAAATTGCAACCCAGCTCGCGATTCAGGCGCGTCAGCATGTTGAGGGTGAAGGCGGCGGTGACACCGGCGCGATCGTTGTAGGCCGCTTCGATGGTGGCGCGATCCTTCTTCAGATCCACACCCACCAGGATGCCGCCGTTGTCGCCCATTTCGCTGCGCATCTTGCGCAACAGCTGCGCCGCTTCGCGATCCTCGAAATTGCCGATGGTGGAACCCGGGAAATACAGCACCGTGCGGCGCGGCGCGCGCGGCGGCACCGGCAGGCGCAGCGGGCGGGTGAAATCGACCGCCAGCGGCTGGATCGGCAGTTGCGGGAAATGCTGCGCCATACGCTCCATGCTGTGGCGCAGGGGATCGGTGGAAAGCTCGATCGGCACCCATGCCACCGGCGTGGACAGATGTTCCAGCAACAATCGCGTCTTGATCGCGTGGCCGCTGCCGTATTCGACCAGGCGCACGTCCGGGCCGAGCACCTGCGCGATATCGCCGGCGTGCTGATCCAGCAGCGCGATCTCGGCGCGCGTCAGGTAATACTCCGGCTGTTCGCAGATCTGCTCGAACAACGCCGAACCTTGCTCGTCGTAGAACAGCCAGGAAGGCAGGCGTTTGGGTTGCGAGCGCAATCCGCGCTGCACCACCTGCAGCAAAAGGTTATCCGGCGGGCGCTGTTCGTCCCGCACTGCATAAGCTTGCACACTCATCGGTCCTGTCCCAATCGGATGCCCGCGAACTGCCAGCGAGCGTGGGGCGGAAAAAAATTACGGTAGCTGGCGCGGATATGGTCGCGCGGCGTCGCGCATGAACCGCCACGCAGCACCCATTGGCCATTCATGAATTTGCCGTTGTATTCGCCCAGCGCACCAGGCAAAGGCTTGAAGCCGGGGTAACTCACATAAGGCGAAGCGGTCCATTCCCACACGTCACCATACATCTGCAGCAGGCCGTCGCCGGCCGGTACCACGATGGGATGAAAGCGCTGGCTGTCCTGGAAATTGCCGTTGACCGGCAAGCGGGATGCGGCGTCTTCCCACTCCGCTTCGGTCGGCAGGCGCGCACCGGCCCAGCGCGCGAAAGCGTCCGCTTCGAAATAGCTGATGTGGCACACCGGCGCGTGCGGATCCAGCGCGCAAACACCCCCCAGCGTGAATGCGCTGGACAGGTCCTCCTGCCAATACAACGGCCGCTGCCAGCCGTCGCGCTGCACACACGCCCAGCCGTCGGACAACCACAAACTCGCTTCCTTGTAGCCGCCGTCGCGCACGAAGGCCAGGTATTCGGCATTGGTCACCAGGCGATTGGCCAGGGCATGGGCGGAAAGCCACGTCGTATGCCGCGGCGTTTCGTTGTCGTAGGCAAAGCCCTCGCCTTCGTCACCGATATCGACCGGGCCTTGCCGTCCGGGGAGAAAACGCAGCGGCGAGCTGCGGCTTTCGTGCCTGGCCGATGCATGGCGGTAAACCGGACGCAACGGGTTGCACCAGAACGCATGCTTGATGTCGGTCAGCAGCAATTCCTGATGCTGTTGTTCGTGCTGCAGGCCCAGCTCGATGCGCGCTGCGAGGTTGGCGTCGACGCCACGCGCCAGCTGTTCGCCGATGGCGGCGTCGATGCGCTCGCGGTAGTCGCGTATCTCCTCGAGCGATGGCCGCGAAAGCAGGCCGCGCTGCGGACGCGCATGCATGGGTCCGACGGTTTCGTAATAGGAGTTGAGCAGGTAATACCACTCAGGGTTTGGGCTTCGATAGGCCGGATCGTGACCCAGCACGAATTGCTCGAAAAACCAGGTGGTATGCGCAAGATGCCATTTGCCGGGGCTGGCATCGGGCATCGACTGCACTTGCAGGTCTTCGCCGCTCAGGCCTTCGCACAGCGCAAGCGTTTGCCGGCGGATACGCATGAACCGCGCAAGAGCATCCTCGGTACTTACGGTGAATGTGGGGACATTCATGGCGCAGTCTCGGTTGGGGCGGGCGTGCTGCGGCCCACCTTGTGGAGCGCGAAACAGCGGACGATCATACTGCCACCATGCCGCAGCAGTTGTTCACATTCTGTGATGCGCACATGGCCCCCCAATACAGCGCCCTGAGGTGACTTCAATGAAGACCGTCATGTCTGCAGTGCTGGCCTTTACCCTTGCTGCAACCGCCGCAAACGCGCTCGCGCAATCGGCGCCCGCAAGCGGGTCCCTACCGTACAAGGATTGCATCCGTCTCGACCAGATCAACGAATGGCACGTGGTCGATCCGCAGACCGTGATCGTACGTACCGGCCCCTATCAACGTTATTTAGTGAAATTAAAAGCAAGCTGCGACAAGTTGGGCATCGGCAACCCTGGCATGGAGTTCGTGCCGAGCGAATCGGACAGGGCCACTACACCACTACGCATTTGCGGTGGCGTCGGCGAGAAAGTGCGCGCGCGATCCCAACCCGGCTGCGCCATCGACTCGGTCAGCCTGATCGACGAAGCGGCGTTCAAGGACTACCGCACACGCGCCAAATACCACAGCGTGAGAAAGCAACCGTCGACCAAGCATCCGTAAAAAAAAAGAGCCCGGCAATGCCGGACTCTTCTTTTGAATCGGTCAGCGATCAGTAAGCCGGACCGATATACCGCGTCTGGTAGGGATCGTTGGTGATCACCGTGGTCGTCGTCACCACCGGTGGCGGCGCGCTTTGATAAACCACCGTGCCCGGCGTATACACCACGGTCGGCGGCGGCGCGTAATACACCGGCGGACCGGCCACCGCACCGGCAACCAGGCCAGCCACGGCGCCCGTTACGACGGCACCGGCAATCCAGCGCCCGCCGCTCCAATAACCGCCGCGGTAACCGTAGCCACCACGGTAATAACCGCCGTGATACCCGTAACCGCCATGCCAACCCGGACCGCCCCAGGGATGAGCCGATGCGCCGACCGGCACAGCCACTGCACCGGCGATCGCCAGGCCGACCGCGACCATCTTGCCGACACTACGTTTCAACATGACACACCTCCGTCAGTACGGTGTGAATGGTCGTCCCGACGCGCTTAATCTGTACTGAAGGGTTTCGTTTCTTTACACGAATGCCCATCAGCGGTTTATCGCCGGCCAATGGCACCCAACTTACGGATTCATTTCTTGATGCGGGCGCTATCCCAGGGATTTACCGAACTCGCCGCCGCATGCGGGCGCAATATCCAGCAATCATGAATGTTCGCGCGCCGTGAAAAATCGAACGGAATGCTGCCGGCGCCCCAGTTCTCGATGGTCAGGCGCGCGTCGAGCGCTTCACGATCGAGCGCGAAGCGACGGAAATTGTTGGAGAACACGATGACGCCATCGGCGGTCAATCGATCCGCACAGGCGAGCAACAATTTGACGTGGTCGCGTTGCACGTCGAAATCCTCGGCGCGCTTGGAATTGGAAAACGTCGGCGGGTCGACATAGATCAATCCGTAACGCTCATGCGTGCGCTGCAGAAAGCTCGCCGCATCCGCTTGCACCAGCCGATGTTTTTCGCCGCTGAATCCGTTCAGTGCAAGATTGCGCGATGCCCATTCCAGATAGGTGCCGGAAAGATCCACGCTGGTGGTATCGCGCGCGCCGCCCGCTGCGGCGTACACGCTGGCGGTGGCGGTGTAGGCGAACAGATTGAGGAAGCGCCTGCCGGCGGCCAGTTCGCGCACCTTGCCGCGCACCAGCCGGTGGTCTAGGAACAGCCCGGTGTCCAGGTAATCGAAAAGATTGACCAGGAAGGTCAAGCCACCCTCTTCCACCTCGATGAATTCGCCGCGCTGATCGAACTGGCCGTATTTGGCCCCGCCCTTGCCGCGCTCGCGCGTCTTGAGGGCGATGCGCGCACGCGGCGTATCGAACACTTCGCCGGCCACGCGCGCGATCTCACGCATGCGCGTGCGTGCCAGTTCCGCCGGCACGTCGGCCGGTGCGCGGTATTCCTGGATATGCAGATGCGTCGTTCCCGACGTATCTGCATACACATCGATGGCGGCAGCGTACTCGGGCAGGTCCTGATCGTACGCGCGCCAGGCATGCACTCCTTCGCGCTCCAGGCGTTTGCGCAGATGCTTGACGTTCTTCTCCAGCCGGTTCTTCAGCATCTGCGCACCGGGCGACAGCGGCGGCTTTTCACGCGGAGTTTCGTCGCGTGCGTGGAGTTCGAAGATCAACAGCACGGTTTCCAGCGCGCCGTTGTAGAGCGTGTACTTCTTTTCCGCGCGCAGCGTGGTGGCGCGCCCGAGTTCGGCATCGCCCGCCAGCACGGCCGCGCGCCAGCCGGTGAAATGATCGCGCAGCGTTTCGCCGAGGCTACGATAGAACTTGGGCAGGCTTTCGCGTTCACCCAACCGTTCTCCGTAAGGCGGATTGGTAATCACCAGGCCGTGCGTGAAACCGGCCGGTGGCCGCACGTGCAGCGCATCGTGCTTGTCCAGCGTGAAGAACCCGGCCACGCCCGCTTCCTGCGCATTGCGCTTGGCCATCTGCACCATGCGCGGATCGCTGTCAGAACCGAAGAAGCACGCGCGCAGCGCCGGCAAGCCTGCTTCCGCACGTTTGTTTGCTTCATCGAGCAGGCTGCGCCACAGCGCAATGTCGTGCTGCTTCCAGCCAAGGAAACCGTAATAGTCGCGGCGCAGACCGGGGGCGACATCGGCCACCATCAACGCGCCTTCAATCAGCAGCGTGCCGGACCCGCACATCGGATCGAGCAAGGCGCCACCTTGTGCGTACATGGCCGGCCAGCCCGCGCGCAGCAACATCGCCGCGGCGAGGTTTTCCTTCAACGGCGCCTCGCCCTGGGTCTGCCGCCAGCCGCGCCGATGCAGCGGCGCACCGGCCAGATCAATCGAGACAGTGGCGCGATCGCGGCGCAAGCGCAGGTTGATGCGCACGTCGGGCTCTTCCGTGTCGACGTCCGGCCGCGCCTGGCCGTGCTGGCGAAACTGGTCGACCACTGCATCCTTCACGCGCTGCGCCAGGTATTGGCTATGCGTGAGTTTGCTCTGCGCGGTATTGGCATCCACCGCCAAGGTGGCGTGCGGGGCCAGATGCTGCGACCAGTCGATGCTCTGCACGCCTGCGTACAAGGCATCGTCGGTGGCAGCGTCGAATTCGGCGACCGGCAACAGGATGCGGCTGGCCAGGCGCGACCACAGGCACGCGCGGTAGGCTGTTTGAAGCTCGCCGGAAAAACGCACGCCGGCCAGCGCTTCGTGCACCTCGACGGCGCCCAGCGCCATCAGCTCGTCGCGCAGCAGGTATTCCAGCCCCTTGGGGCAGGTTGCAAAGAACTGCTTCAACCCAGTTGTTCCAGAAAGAGGCCGAACTGCCGGCCGATGGCGCCGACGTGTTCGGCCAGGCGATGGTCGTCGTTGACGATCCACAACGGCAGCTCGCGCCGGCCGGCGAATTCGTAGATCTCGTCCAGCGGACAGACATCGTCGCGCCAGCCGTGCACGAGCAAGGTGGGAACATCCAGGCGCACGTCGAACGCCAGGTCGCTGCCCGGGATCAGGGCCGGCGCGGCCAGCAGGAACAGGCCCGCCACCGGCACCTCCAGCGAGGCCAGGCCGGAGACGAAGGCACCCATGCTGGAACCGACCAGCACCGGCGGCGCAGCGCACGCGGCGATGCGCTGATGCAGGCGGGCGATGCGCGGTTCGATCGAGCCGGCGTGGCCGAGTCGGTCGTCGTCGCGAAAGTCGGGACGCTCGGTGGTCCAGCCCAGCGATTCGGCGATCTTCGCCAGGGCGCTCACCTTGGTGGCGTCCGGACCGCTGTCCGAACCGTGGGAGAGGATGACGTGTCCGGGCATGGGAGCCTCCATGTGCGCTCGGCGGGAGGTGCATGATAGCGGCTATCGCTTTGCAGGCTGAGAGACAGTCCCAGCTTTTGTGGCCTCCCCGTAGGCGGGGGTGCAAACCCCAACACACGATGCCGGAAGACATGGCAATGTTGGGTTTGCACCCCAACCTACGGCTATGCCCATGCTGACCATTCATGACCAGCCTTTGCCTTATGTCGCCAAGCTGCCGGAACGACCGGCCGGCGCGGTGACGCTGGTGGTGATCCATTGCACCGAATTGCCCGACCTGGCGATGGCGCGCGAATATGGCGAGCGCGTGCTGTACGAAAGCGGCACCGGCGCCAGCGGCCATTACTACATCGACCGCGACGGGGCGATCTATCGCTACGTGCCCGGCACCCGCGTGGCCAACCACGTGCGCGGCCACAATCCGCCATCGATCGGCATCGAGCTGGTCAATCGCGGCCGCTATCCGAACTGGTTCGACTCGCGCCAGCAGACCATGACCGAGCCCTATCCCGCCGCGCAGATCGCCGCGCTGCGCGCCCTGCTCACGCAATTGCGCAGCGAATATCCGAACCTGCACGAGATCGCCGGCCATGAAGACCTGGACACCGCGCGCGTGCCGGCCAGCGACGACCCGCAGCGCGAGGTGCCGCGCAAGCTCGATCCCGGCCCGCAATTTCCGTGGACGGAGGTGCTGGCCGGCAGCGGTCTGCGGCGGGTGCAGGCCCCCGCCTAAGGCAATGCGGCCGCCGGCTATAATTTCCGTCTTTTAGCATTAGGGGTCAGCCGCGATGCCGGAAACACACGTGCAGGAACTGGTCGAGCTGCTGCAGCTCGAACGGCTGGAAGACAATCTCTTCCGCGGCCAGAGCCGCGACATCGGCACGCGTTTCGTGTTCGGCGGGCAAGTGCTGGGCCAGGCGCTGTCGGCAGCCCAGCAGACCGTGGATCCCTCGCGCGAAGCGCATTCGCTGCATGCGTATTTCCTGCGCGCCGGCGACATCGATGCGCCGATCGTCTACAGCGTGGAACGCGCGCGCGACGGCGGCACGTTTTCCTCCCGGCGGGTGGTGGCGATCCAGCACGGCCAGCCCATCCTCAACGGCGCCATTTCCTTCCAGGTGCCGGAAAAAGGCCTGGAACACCAGTCCAGCATGCCCGAGGTGCCGGCGCCGGAAGACGTGGAGCCGATGCATCGCGTGCCGCCGGAGGAACTCGCCCGCCTGCCGGTGAAGCTGCAGCGCTGGCTGGGCAGCAATGGCCCGTTCGAATTCCGCCAGGTGTGGCCGCGCGACGAGCTGCATCCGGCCAAGCGCCCGCCGATCCAGCACATCTGGCTGCGGCTCACGGCGCCGGTCAGCGACTCGGCCGTGCTGCATCGGGCCCTGCTGGCCTATGCCTCCGATTTCCACCTGATCGGCACCACCACCCTGCCGCACGGCATTTCCTACCTCACGCCCAACCTGCAGATGGCCAGCCTCGATCACGCCATGTGGTTCCACCGCCCGTTCCGGGTGGACGAATGGCTGCTGTATTCGTTCGACAGCCCCACCGCGCAGGGCGCACGCGGACTGGCGCGCGGGCAGATTTTCAGCCGCGACGGCCGGTTGGTGGCCTCCACCGCGCAGGAAGGGCTGATCCGGCTGCGCGGCGAGTAGAGTCTGCGCGGAGACATCGGGAAGGCTCTAAACTTTCCGCATGCGACTGCTCTATACCTCCCCCCGTCAGGAAAACATCGACCGCGTGGCGGCCTTCATGGCCGAGAACGGGGTTGAAACCACCATCACCAACCGTTCCAACTGGAACCGGCCGAGCTACCAGCGCTTCAGCTACACCCAGCGCGGCGAAAATCGCGACAGCTGGCCGCAGGTGTGGGTAAGCCGGGCGGACGACTACACCAAGGCGCGCGAACTGCTGCGCAAGCTGGGCATCGAGCCGGAGGTGCGCCACGCCGAGGAGCTTCGGATTTCACGCGATCCGGTCGCCTCCACGTATGTCCGCCGTGAACATACCGCGGCAAGAGTGCGGCGCATCGTGCTGCTGGCGATCCTGGGCGTGTTCATGGTGCTGGGGCTGCGTTACCTGCACATTCTGTAGGCAAAAAAATCCTTGCCATCCCGGGCCTTGGCAGTCATAGAATCAGGCCATGCGCTCCGACCACGTCCGCCTGTTCCAGACGCTGCCGCACGCCTGTGGTTACTACCCCGGACGTACCGCGCAGAATCTGGTGATCGATCCAGCTGCGCCGCAGCTGGACCGGCTCTATGGCGCGGCGCTGGACCACGGCTTCCGCCGCGCGGGCGGCCACCTGTACTTTCCGCACTGCCCCAGCTGCCACGCCTGCACGCCCTGCCGCATCGACGTGGCGAACTTCACGCCAAACCGCGCGCAACGCCGCTGCCTGAAGCGCAATGACGACCTGATCGTGCGCGAGTGCATGGCCGGCTACAACAGCGAGCGCCATGCGCTGTACTCGCGCTACCTGCGCACGCGCCATCCCGGCGGCGGCATGGACGAAGCCGAGGCCAGCGATTTCCGCCGCTTCCTCACCGCGCCGTGGAGCCCCACGGTGTTCCTGGAACTGCACAAGGACAACCGCCTGCTCGCGGTGGCTGTCACGGACGTGTGCATCACCGGCATTTCAGCCGTCTATACGTTCTACGATCCCGAGGAACAGGAACGCAGCCTGGGCACGTTCGCGATCCTGCAGCAGATCGAACTGGCCAAGCGCCGCGGCATTCCGTGGGTGTACCTGGGCTTCTGGATCGAGGGACACCCAAAGATGGATTACAAGCGGCGCTTCAAGCCGTTGCAGGTGCGCACGGCGGAGGGGTGGGTGGCGTTGAAGCGGGATTGAGCTGCTTTCGCAGCTTGAATCCACACAATTACCCCATCGTCATTCCGGCCTTCGCCCATTGTTGTCCGGGAAAAGTATCTGCCGATCTTGCAGGAAGGCTAACTATTCCGTCATCCCAGCGAAAGCTGGAATGACGAATCGGTAGTACCGAAATTCCAGCGAAAATCCTGCGTCTGGGTTACGCGCCAGGGAATCCATGTTTTCCCCGGACAGCAATGGGTCTTCGCCGGAACGACGGTGAAGTGACACTATCCCGCCTCAGGAAACGCCACCACGTTCTCCGGCATCGCCTTCGGATACGGGAACAACTTGATCAGCGGCACCGATACGCCGTCATCCCCCATTACGCGGCAATGCGTACGATCCAGCTCGCGCGGATCGTCCACGCCGCAGCTATGCGCAATGATGCCGACTTCGTGCATCACGTTGCGCGCGTAATGCGCGACGCGTTCGCTCTTGTCGGTCACCACCAGGCCGCGCTGCAGGCGCGTGTTTTGCGTGGTGATGCCGGTGGGACAGGTGTTGCGATTGCATTGCAGCGATTGAATGCAGCCCAGCGCCAGCATGAAGCCGCGCGCCGAGTTGACGAAATCCGCGCCCATCGACAGCGCCCACGCCACGTCGTAGGCAGTGATGCATTTGCCTGAGCAGATCACCTTGATGCGCTCGCGCAGGCCGCGTTCGATCAAGGTATTGACCAGCGCTGGCAAGGCTTCGCGCAGCGGCAGGCCGACGCCTTCCATCAGCGTTTGCGGTGCGGCGCCGGTGCCGCCTTCGGAACCGTCGACGATGATGAAATCCGGTGCGCTCTCGATGCCGCGGCGCTGCACCTCGTCGCACAGTTCCTCGATCCACTCCATGCCGCCGAACACCGCCTTGAAGCCGGTGGGCTTGCCGGTGAGTTCGCGGATGTGGACCACTGCATCCATCAGCTGCGACACATTGCCGATATCCAGGTGGCGGTTGGGACTTTGCGAATCCTGCCCGACCGGAATGCCGCGGATGGCGGCGATTTCCGGCGTCACTTTCGCCGCCGGCAGCAAGCCGCCCATGCCGGGCTTGGCGCCCTGGCCGAGCTTGATGCTGACCATCTTCACCTGCTTGTGCGCGCAGATCGCCAGCAGTTTCTGGTCGTCCAGTTTTCCATCCGGCGTGCGCACGCCGTATTTGGCGGTGCCGATCTCGAACACGATGTCGCAGCCGCCTTCCAGGTGATACGGCGCAAGCCCGCCTTCGCCGGTGTCCATCCAGATGCCGGCCTTGGCCGCCCCGATCGACAAGGCGCGTACCGCAGGCGCGGACAGCGCGCCGAAGCTCATCGCGGAAATATTGAAGAACGCCGCATGGTCGTAAGGCTCGCGCGCATACGGCCCGATGCGCACGGGCTGCGGCTCCACATGCGTTTCGCCCAGGGTCGGAAACGGCGCATTGACGAAGAACGGCACGCCCTCCAGATGCAGGTCGCGCGTGGAGCCGAACGCATTGGTGTTCTCCGCGTCCTTCGCGGCGCGATACACCCACATGCGTTGCGCGCGATTGAACGGCATTTCCTCGCGATCGCTGGAATACAGGTATTGGCGAAAGAACTCGCCCAGGTGCAGGAACCAGTAACGGAAATGCCCGATGACCGGAAAATTGCGCAATACCGAGTTCTTGGTCTGGTTGCGATCGAGCACCCACACCACCGCCACCACCAGCACGGCGATCACCACCAGCATCAGGAACAGCACGACGAAGGTTTCTACCAGTACCACCAGCCAGTGCGAAAAGCCTGTGGATGCCATATGCGTTCTCCCCGACGATGGTGCCTGGCGGCTCGCTGAGCGAGCCGTCCCGACGATTCTACAACTCGATCCGGATCGCCTTCGCCGCCCGGATCGCCTTGGCCTTCGCCGCCTCGATGTCACTGTCGCGCGCCAGCGTGACCGCCATCCGGCGGCGGCCTTTCACCTCCGGCTTGCCGAAGATGCGCAACTGCGTATCCGCTTCGGCCAAGGCATCGGCAATGCCGTGATAGCGCGGCGCGCGGGCGTCGCCTTCGATCAGCACCGCGCACGAGGCCGAAGGGCCGTGCTGGCGGATGACCGGAATCGGCAAGCCGAGGATCGCGCGCGCATGCAGGGCGAATTCGGACAGCTCCTGCGAAATCAGCGTCACCAGACCGGTGTCGTGCGGCCGCGGGCTGACTTCGGAGAAGATCACCGCATCGCCTTTCACGAAGAACTCCACGCCGAACACGCCCCAGCCGCCCAAAGCGCCGGTGATCGCTTCGGCCTGGCGCTGCGCCTCGGCCAGCGCCGCCGGGCTCATTGGCTGTGGCTGCCAGGATTCGCGGTAATCGCCGTCTTCCTGCCGATGCCCGATCGGCGCGCAGAAGCTGGTGCCGTCCTTGTGCCGCACGGTGAGCAGGGTGATCTCGTAATCGAAGGGCACGAAGCCTTCGACGATCACCCGGCCCCTGCCGGCACGGCCGCCGGATTGCGCATATTCCCAGGCCTGCTGCAGTTCCGAGGCGTCGCGCACGATGCTCTGGCCCTTGCCGGAAGAACTCATCACCGGCTTGATCACGAACGGACAGCCGATCGCCGCCACCGCATCGCGATACTCGGCCTCGCCGTCGCAGAAGCGGTACGGCGAGGTGGGCAAACCCAGCTGCTCGGCGGCCAGGCGCCGGATGCCTTCGCGGTCCATGGTCAGCCACGCGGCGCGCGCGGTGGGAATCACCTTGAGGCCGCCCTTTTCCAGCTCGATCAGGGTGGGCGTGTGGATGGCTTCGATTTCCGGCACCACCAGGTCCGGTTGTTCCTGCGCGATCACGGTGCGCAAGGCCTCGCCGTCCAGCATGTCGATCACATGGCTGCGATGCGCCACCTGCATGGCCGGCGCGTGCGCATAGCGATCCACCGCGATCACTTCCACGGCGTAGCGCTGCAATTCGATCGCCACCTCCTTGCCAAGCTCGCCCGCACCGAGCAGCATTACTTTCAGGGCATGGTCGGAAAGGGGCGTGCCAAAGGGCTTCATCGAGGGCTCCGGACAAAGCGCCATTGTACTTGCCGCACCGCAGATTGACGCCGGGCAAAAGCAGGTATCCACTAGCTTCGACTCCGTTCCCCACGGACCACATATATGCGCAGCCGGATCGCCCCGCTTTTGCTGGTGCCGCTGTTGTGCCTTGCCCCCAGCCCGGCCAGGGCCGATGCGGGCGCCGTTTCCCCCGCCGATAACGTCTGGATGACCGTACTGCTAAATGGTCGCAAGGTCGGCCAGGAGCACGTGCAGCGCGAACAACAGGGCGATACCGTCGTCACCACGCAAACGCTGATGATGGATATCGAACGCAACCACAAGCGCACGCCGTACATCAATGTCAGCCGCAACGTGGAAACGCTCGATGGCACGCCGATCAGCTTCAGCATGACCACCACGCTGTCGGCGGTGCAGACCAGGGTGGATGGCCGGCGATCCGCCGATGGCACGCTGGAACTGGTCAACAGCGCCGGCGACAGCAGTCGCCATACCAGCACCGCATGGCCCGCCGGCGCCATGCTGGTGGAGGGCGAGCGGCTGGCGATGCGCGCCGCCATGCCCTACCCCGGCAAGCACTACCACTTGCTGGTGTACAACCAGGCCAGCCAGGAGGCGATGGACCTTGCCGTGGAAGTGATCGGCAACGAACGCGTGGACATGCCCGATGGCGTGGAAATACTCAGCCATCAGCGGGAAACGCTGCGCAACCTGGACAACACGCAAAGCGTGGACGTCTGGCTGGATACGCAAGGCAATATCCGCAAGGGTTCGCTGTCCATGCTGGGACGTCCGCTGGACATGATCGCCTGCAGCGAGGCCTGTGCCACCGCGCCGACGCAAAGCCTGAACATGATGGATTCGGCAGTGGTGGATTCGCCGCGGTTGATCACGCCGGAAATGCTCGCCGATTTTCTTACCTACCGCGTGCGCATCCACAACAAGGCGATCAGCAAACCCTTCATCGCCACCGACGAGCAATCCGTGGCCGACCTGGGCAATGGCGAATGGCAGATCAACGTGTACCGCGGCTTCATCGATGCACAGGACCCGCCCACGCCCGCCGATACGCAACCCAACGCATGGCTGCAATCGGACGCGCCGGAAATCAAGCAACTGGCAGCTCTCGCCGCCGGCAACACCTCCAGCACGCTGCACACGCTGGGCAACCTCAACAGCTTCGTCAGCCGCTACCTCACGCAGCGCGGGCTGGACATCGGCTACGCCTCCGCGCTTGAAGTGGCGCGCGACCGCCGCGGCAACTGCGCGGAATTCGCCGTGCTGCTCGCTGCCATGGCGCGTGCGCGGGACATCCCGGCACGCGTCGTCGTGGGCATGCTCTACACCGATCGCTACGACAACAAGGCGCGCGTGTTCGTGCCACATGCCTGGGTGATCGCCTGGGTCGGCGGGCGCTGGCGCAGCTTCGATCCGGCCGCCGTGCATTTCGACAGCGGCCATATCGCGCTCGATGTCGGCGACGGCAATCCCTGGCATTTCTTCAACGCGACCAACGAATTCGGCAGCATCGAGATCGATGCGGTGCATACGTTCGGCGAGATGTACGACCTGCCGCCGGCGAACATCTCGGTTGGCGGCGCGGGTGGAACAGCTGGCGGCGGATCCCGATAACCCTTGCACGTAACGCGGTAGTCCGCAGGTTGGTTACCCCGACTACGGGTACGCGCGCCGCTTCAACGCCATGCCCAGCGCGATCCATCCGACGATAAACACCACACCGCCAAACGGCGTAACGATGCCGACCCATCGCGACGCGCCCAACGCCAACGCATACAAGCTGCCGCAAAACAGGATGATTCCCACACTGAACGCCAGCATCGCAACACGCCGCGCCTTGCCGCCGCCGCACAACGCGGCAGCCGCCAGCGCCAGTGCATGCCAGAAGTGATACTGCACAGCGGTATGCCACAGCTCACGATGCGCCGCATCCAGCGCATCCCGCAGCGCGTGCGCGCCGAAGGCGCCTAGCACGACCGCGCTCGCTCCGGCCAGTCCCACGATCAGGCCATCGCGCATTTGGGCAAGTTGTCGCATAGCGCATCTTCCGGTTGCCAAGGCGAGGAAGGGAATGCCGCAGGTGGCGTATCCTGGGCAGGTTCCACCGCCCGGAATTCTTGCATGAAGCTCTCGCGTTTCGCCCAACTGGCCTGCCTGCTCATCGCCGGGATCATGCTCGCTGCATGCCAGCGGCACGACCAAGCAGCACCGTGGCAGCTCACCGATATCTCCGGGCACATGCCCGATCTTTCGTTCCGCCTTACCGATGATCAAGGCAAGAACGTCACGGCCGCCGATTATCGCGGCAAGGTCACCCTGCTCTACTTCGGCTACACGCATTGCCCCGACGTCTGCCCGTTGACGCTCGCGCATCTGCATGTGGTGATGCAACGCCTGGGCAAGCTCGCCGACGGTGCGCGCATTCTGTTCGTCAGCGTGGACCCCGCGCGCGATACGCCCGAGGCGCTGCACGCGTACGCCACCGCGTTCGATTCGCATGTCGTGGGTTTGACCGGCGCACCGGCCGATATCGAAGCGCTCACCAAGCGCTACCGCGCCGCCTTCAGCCGCGAGCCCGACAAATCCGGCGGCAGCTACGACGTCAGCCACAGCTCGGGCATCTACATCTTCGACGCCAACGGCCACGCGCGCCTGCTCGCCACGCCGGAAGACGCGCAGGACAAATTGATCCATGACCTGCATCTGTTGATCAGCACGGGAGGCGCGCCATGAAGCGTCATGCATTTCTGCTGGCATGGCTGGCACTGCTACCGCTCATCGCCCATGCAACACAGTCGGATCAGGTCAAGGCAAGCCAGGCATGGATTCGATGGCTGCCAGTCAACCTGCCAGCGGGCGGCTACGTCATCCTGGAAAACCATGGCGCATCCGCTGTCACTCTGATCTCCGCGCAAAGCACATCGTACGCATCCGTGATGCTGCACGAAAGCTCGACCGATCAGGCCGGCAACAGCGGCATGCATATGCTCGACCGGCTCACCATTCCGGCACATGGCAAGGTCGCGCTGGCGCCGGCCGGCTATCACCTGATGCTGCAACAGGTAACCCATCCACTGAAACCGGGGGACACGATCGAGGTCACGCTGAATTTCGCCGACGGCAGTCATCTTCAGGTGCCGTTCCTGATCCGCCCGGCCAATACCGACAATTGAAGTCGCATCGATGCGCATCTTCGCCATTTCCGACTTGCACCTGGACTACGCGGCAAACCGCGAATGGCTGCAGCAATTGCCGAAGCACGAATACAACGACGACGTGCTGATCCTGGCCGGCGACGTTTCCGATCGCCTGACCTTGCTCGATGAAGCATTCAAGGCGCTGTCCAGGCGCTTTTCCGCCGTGCTGTTCGTGCCCGGCAACCACGATCTATGGATCACGCGCGAGCGCCTGCACAGCTCGTTCGACAAGCTCGATGCTGTGACCAAAGCCGCCGACGAACATGGCGTACACCGGGATATTTTTCGCAGCGGCGATCTCGCGATCGTGCCGCTGCTCGGCTGGTACGACTATTCCTTCGGCGCCGCCGACGACTATCTCAAATCTGCCTGGGCCGATTACCGCGCCTGCCGATGGCCCGGCTACGACGAGGCCGCACTCACGCAGTTCTTCACCGAACGCAACCCAACGCCATCGACGCCTTCGCTGCAGGATGCCAGCCAGATCGTCACCTTCTCGCACTTCCTTCCACGCATCGACCTGATGCCGGATCGCATTCCAGACAAGCATCGCAAAATCTACCCTGTGCTAGGCAGCAACGTGCTGGACGAACAGCTGCGCGCGCTCGGCTCAGGCACGCACGTCTACGGACACAGCCACGTCAATCGCCGTGTGATGATCGATGGCGTCACCTACATCAACAATGCATTCGGCTATCCGTCGGAATCGCACTTCACGGCGCGCGAGCTGGTGCAGGTACGCTAGCTCAATGGCCGAGGACACCGGGCGCCGCGTGTGAAAGCGCCTGCGTCGCACGCGCCTGGCGCCGGATACGCCCACTGCGCGAAAGCCGCAGCCATTGGCGCATCGCCAGCAGACCGCCGATGGTTTCGATGGTCGCCGCGGGTACCCAGATGATGATCCCGCCGATGAGCTGTCCGGTGAACACGTTGAAAGTGAAGGCGCGGCCGCAGATTTCGAAGATGGGGTAAAGGTCGGTCTTGGAGAAGGTGATGATGGCGCCGGCCAGGATTTGCGGCGCCATGGTGATACCGGGCGACAACACGCGCAGGCCTGGGATCATGCGCCCCGGTGGCCGTGGCCGGTGATCGAGCACCAGCCACCAGTACACGAAGCCGCTGACGATCATCGACCAGTTCATGAAGCGATAAATGCGCCAGTCGAGCATCGCCATGGTTTGCATCGACGGAATCAGCCAGACCAGCACGAAGGCAACAAAGAGCAGCGTGGCAATTGCGGGATTGAGCAGCACGGCGCTGACAAGTCGCCACGGCCATGAACGCTGCGCTGGACGCAGCACGTGTATGCGCCAGCGCAACGGCAAGCCGGCGCGCAGCACCGATCCCGGATACGAAGCGACGATCATCAGCGGCGCGATGTGATGCAGCAGCAGCTGCTGGATGCGGTGCATGAAGAACTCATGCTCGGCGTAGAAATCGAAATAGGTGTGCAGGCTGAGATAGACGATCGCCATGCCGGACCAGAATGCGATCCTGCGCCCCATGCTCACCGACCGCTTGCCGCGGTTCCGTAGGCCGGGGTGCAAACCCCAGCGCCGCCATGCATGAAAATTTCGATGGTGAGGTTCGCACCCCGACCCACCCAATTTGCGACATCCCCGCCAGTACAGCATGCAAGCGCCGAGGAAGCTCAGCAGGAACACCCACGAGAACTCCCAGGGAATCAGCCATTTGAGCAGGATGGCGGTCATGGGCAGGTTGCCGCGTTGGGGTTTGCACTCCAACCTACCTTATCGCAGGCGATGCTCCACTGCGGCATATCGCCCTCACCCCCGCTGCCGCCGATTCCGCCGCGTACGCTTCCAGCCGTACATCAGGCCCACCAGCGTGATCAGCGCCGGCAGCATCACGATATTGATCACCTTCAGGCGTGTACCCAGCGCATCGATCTCCGCATTGAGCTGGTGCTGCACGTCGCGCAATTCCTTGCTGATCGCCAGCTGGCGCTGCAGGAACTGCTCGATCTCCTGCTTCTGCTCGGCGCTGGTGGAGGTATCGCTGGTACCTTTGGCCGGTTGCAGTTCCTCCAGCCGGCGCTTGGTGTCGGCCAGTTCGCCTTGCAGTTCTTTTTCCTTCTGCAGGAATTTGCGGTCGGCGGCGCGGCGCAAGGCTTGCACGCGGGTGAAGGGACGTAGCGAGGTGGAGCGTCCGCGAATCGAGAGCAAGGCGGACGAACCGGTGAGGTTGTCCACCATGTTGCTGATGAAGTCGCCGTTGTTGGCGAAGGCGCTCAGCATCGGCTGGCCGAGGAAGCTCTGCGTTTCCACCCACAACCGATCCGTGAGCAGGTCGGTGTCGGCCAGCAGGATCACTTCGGCGTTCGCGGCGGAGCTGGACAGATGCCCCGTGCGTTTGGCGAATTCCGGAAAGGCGCTGGCGAACGTACCGCGCAGTCGGGCGGCGATCACGTAGTTCTGGTCCTGCGCCTGATAGTTGTCCAGCAGGCTGGATGGATTGCTGCTGGCTTCGATCACGCGCTGTGTCGGCACCACCTCGGCGTCCGAACTGCTCTGCATCAGCGGAATCAAGCGCGCCGTGGCGTCGGGCAGCAGATCGAAATGGCCGCTGGTGGAGACGTTGACGCGCTGCAGGCTGGCGGTGATCACATCGTCGCGGTTGAGCTCCGAGGCGCCCAGCCCGAGCATGGCCGGATGCGCGAGATTCACCCCGGCCAGTTCGATCTGCAATGCACGCGCACGATCGAGCACCACCTGATCCTGGTTGAACGCAACGCCCCAGTCCGCGAACAGGCGCGGCAGGTTCGAGCTGTGATTGTTGGTGGCGCTGGTCGCATCGTCGATCAGCGGCGCCGGATCGGATTCGGAGAACGGATCGACGAACACCACCAGATGCCCGCCACCCAGCACGTACTGATCGATGGCGTACTGCGTTTCGACCGACAGGTTCTTGGGATGGATCAGCAGCAGCACCTGCACCTTCTTGTCGATGCGCTTGAGCCTGCTCGTGTCGATCATTTCCACATCGAACAGCTGTTGCAGCTGGCGCATCACCGCCCATGGCTGCGAGCCCTGCGCCGGATCGCCCATCACTGGCAAGGCGGTGATCACGCCGATATGCGGCTTTTCCGGCTCGCTGAGCTGGTACAGCAGCTTGGCGACGTCGTATTCGAGAAAGGTTTCGCGGTTCTGGTCGAAGAACGGAATGGCCAAGCTGCGTTCGATGCGTTTTTCGTGCGCCGGCTGCGGGAAATCGGCCAGCGAATCCTGCGCCGCCTCGCTCGTGGGCGGACGCGTGGTGCCGACCAGGCCGAAGAAGATGCGCTCGCCATTGCTGCCGCCGTTCACCGCGGTGAGGCCGTTGCCTTCGGCGCTGGCCTCGTCATCCGAATACGGCACCGGATCGGCGATCTGCAGATGGATGCGGCCATGCGAACGGGCCACGATTTCCTGCAGCATTTCGGCCACACGCTGTTCGTAGCTGCGCAGCGTAGGCAGGTCCTTCGTGGCGTGCTGGGAAAAATACAAGGTGAGCCACAGCGGACGATTCACGCCATCGACGATCTGCCGCGTGCCCGGCGAAAGCGTGTAGAGGCGATCCTGGGTCAGGTCGACGCGTTCCGGCGACAACCAGCGGCTGGTGATCAGCGCGATGCCGCTGTAGGCGACGATCAGCGCGAGCAGCCCACTTAGCAATATCGTGCGCCGGCGTAGAGGGAGCCCAAACATTCAGCGGCTCCGCTTCATATCGAGTACCAATACGCCAGCGGTAAGCCACGCCGCGATGGTGAGTATGAAATACAGCAGATCGCGCACATCGAGCACGCCCCGCGCGATGCCTTCGTAGTGGCGCAGCATCGACAGATGCGCCACGCCGTTCACCAGCCGGCGCGGCAGCGTGCCCTGGAAGAAATCCAGCACCTGCGACTGTCCGGCCAGGATCAGCAGCACGCACACCACGGCGGTAAGAATGAACGCCACCACCTGGCTGCTGGTGATGGTGGACAGGCACGCGCCGATCGCCAGGAACGCGCCGGCCATCAGCCAGCTGCCGACGTAGCCGGCGATGATGATGCCGTTGTCCGGCGAGCCGAGATAATTGACCGTCACCCACACCGGGAACGTGAGCAGCAAGGCCAGGCCGACGAACAACCACGCGGCCAGGAACTTGCCCAGCATCGCCTGCCATAGATTGATCGGCAGCGTCAGCAGCAATTCCAGCGTGCCGGACTTGGCTTCCTCGGCCCACAGGCGCATCGATACCGCCGGCACCAGGATCAGGTACAGCCACGGATGCATGACAAAGAACGGTTGCAGGTCCGCGATGCCGCGATCGTAGAAATCGCCGACGTAGAAGGTGAGGATGCCGGAAAGCACCAGGAAGATCACCAGGAACACGTACGCCACCGGCGTCACGAAATAGCTGCGCAGTTCGCGGCGCAGCACCGCCATGGTCGGGCTCATGACAGCGTCTCCGCTTCGTCGCCCAGCGTGATCTGTCGGAACACTTCATCCAGGCGGCCGCGCTCGAGCTGGATTTCCGAAATCTCCAGACCTTGCTGGCGCAGCAGCGCTTCGACCGGTTCCAGGATGCGTTCACCGGACTTGGGAAACACGGTGATGCGGCCATCGAGTGGATCCACCTCGATACCGGCTACCTGCGGCAGGCGCCCGAGCATTTCCTGCGAGACGCCGCTGCCCGGCGCGCTGAAGGACACCGCGCCGTGATAGCGCGAGCGTGCTTCCAGCTCGGCCGGCGTGGCGTCGGCGCGCAGTTGGCCGCCGGCGATGATCACCACGCGATTGCACAAGGCGTGCACTTCTTCGAGCAGGTGCGTGGAAATCAGAATGGTGCGCTCGCGCGCCATCGCGTCGATCAGCCGGCGCACGGCGTGCTTCTGGTTGGGATCGAGGCCGTCGGTGGGTTCGTCCAGCATCAGTACCGGCGGGTCGTGCAGGATCGCCTGCGCAAGGCCCACGCGCCGGCGCAACCCCTTGGACAAGGTGTCCACGCTCACGCCCAGCGCTTCTTCCAGTTGCAGGTCGCTGATCACTTCATCGAAGCGGCGCCGGCCCACGTCCGAGCGCAGCCCGCGCATGCGCATGATGAACACCAGGAATTCGCGCACGGTCATTTCGCCGTAGCTGGGCGCGCCTTCCGGCAGATAACCGAGCGCACGCTTGGCCTTCAGCGGCTCCTGCGTGATGTCATGGCCGCACACACGCGCGGTGCCGGAACTGGGCGCGAGAAAGCCGGCGATCATGCGCATTACGGTGGTCTTGCCTGCCCCGTTGGGACCAAGAAGACCGAGCACCTGGCCCGGTTCGGCATAAATGCTGAGCGCATCCACCGCGGTCAAATGGCCGTAGCGCTTGGTGAGCTTGTCGGTTTCGATCATGTCGTGGCGGGCATGGAACTCGTTGCAATGTACCGCAAGCGAGACGTAGGTTGGGGTGCAAACCCCAACGCCGCAATGCCTGGAGATGGCGATGTTGGGGTTTGCACCCCAACCTATGCGGTGTGAGGAAGCTGAAAACAAAAAGCCCTCCGCGAGGGAGGGCTTTTTGCGATCAGGCGATAAGGCTTACTTCGCCGCACTGCTGGCGGGAGCCGGCGCGCTGCCGGCCGGTGCCGGGGCGCTGCTGCTGGAAGCCGGCTGGCCGTTCGCGTTGAGCACGCCCGGCTGCTTGATGCCGGCCTGCTGTTCCGGCGTCTGCTGCGGCACGGTGCCGCCGTTCGGGCCGTCCTGCAGCGGCAGGTACACCGAGAACTGCGCGTAGGTCTGGATCGCGCCGGTGTTGTCCTTCACTTCCGGCTGCACGAGGATGTCGTACAGGCGGTTGGTCACTTCGTCGTACTTGTAGCCGTGGGTCTGCGCGTAGGCCTTCAGCATGTCGCGCGTCTGCGGCACGCCGGCGGCCGTGCCGTTCCACACCGCCTGCAGCGCCGGACCACCGAAGACCAGCGTGGCGCGCACGTTGTTGTCGACCACCAGGCGGCCGTAACGATCCTTGCTGCCCGGCTGGGCGTTGGCGTCAGGATTGGCCGGTGCGGCGGACGTGCTGCTGGAAGCGGGCTGCAACTGGTCGTTCAACGACGGCGGCGTCGGCGGCGTGAGCTTTTCGCTCTGGCCGGCCACGGTCAGCGTATCTGCATCGATCGGCTCGGCCACATCGAAGGTGTAGGTCTCGTCACCGTAGTTGGTGGTGAAGATGACGCGCGGACCGTTGGTGTGCACGCCCAGCTTCTTGGCGGCATCCTGGATCTGCTTGATGGCGGCGTCGGTGGCTTCGTTCAAACCATCCAGGCCGTCCTTGCGCTTCATCGAGGTGGACACCAGCAGCACCGGCGTCGGCTTGGTCTGCTGGATGTACGGATCGAGCGAGCTGTAATCGATGTTCGGCACGCCGGCCAGCAGGTTCTGCAGGCTGTTCAAGCTGTACTGGATCAAGGCGTCGGGCTGGCCGTGGATGTACAGGTTGGAGTAGCGGTCGATCAGGTTGAAGCCGTAGCTCACGTCGTACGACCAGGTGATCTTGGTCAGTTTGCCGGTGTTGCCCTGGCGCAGCAGGTCCAGCGTGAAGTGCTTGTCGCTGCCGCGCCACTCGTTGTCCAGGTTCCAGATGATCTGGGCGCTGTTGACGGTGGTGTCGATCTGGTTGAATTCCGGCTTGGTGGAGGCGATGGTCAGCTTGCCGTTGCCCACCTTCTCGTCCTGGCTGGCCCAGCTGATCTCCGAACCGGGACCATAGGCGCTGCCGGAAAGGGTGTACTGGGTTTTCGGGTCGTACGCACGCAGCACGGCGTAGTCGGGGAAGGTGCGGAAATTGGCGACCACGTCGTAGACCTGGCGCAGGTCTTTGCTCACCACCAACGACCGCTCTACGTGGCCACTGCTGGGCATGATGATGCCCACCACGACGCCGGTAACGACGACGATGATGAGGGCAACGATGAATTCCAGAACACGCGTCATTCCAGGTTTCTCCGAGACGTCTCTCTAAGGCGGTGAAAAACGCCGGAACGGGACCGCCAAAAGGAGTCTTCCCTCGAGGGAAACCGCATCAGGACGGGGGATCGGCCGGCGCCTAAGCTAGCGATGGTACTTGCTCGCGCGAAGGAACGCTACGGGCCTACGAAGCCCGTGTATTGCGCTGCGGAGCAGCATTTACGCGGACCGGGAATCGGTAGCGCGGGATGCACCAGGTTGGGATCGACCTTGCTAGACGATTGACGGTTCTCGATTTCCGATTCCCGGCCTTCTGCTCAGACGATCCCCAGCTCCAATGCCTTCAGCACGGCGCGGGTTCGATCGCGCACGCCAAGCTTGGAAAGAATATTGGACACGTGGTTCTTCACCGTGCCCTCGGCCACCTTCAGAGAATTGGCGATTTCCTTATTACTGTAGCCACCGGACAAGAGGCGCAGGATCTCGGTCTCGCGCTCGGTCAGCGGATCGGGCTGCTCCAGGCTGGTGAACTGGTTGTGGATGCGGCCCACGCCGGCCAGCAGGCGCTGGGTGACCATCGGCGCCACCAGCGAGCCGCCGTTGGCGACGGTGCGCACGGCTTCCACCAGTTGCTCCAGCGACACGTCTTTCAACAGGTAGCCGCGCGCGCCGGCCTTCAGGCCCTGCAGCACGAGCTGGTCGTCGTCGAAGGTGGTGAGGATGATGGTGGGTGGCAGTTCGTTGCGCGCCGACAAGGCCTGCAGCACTTCCAGGCCGCTCATGTTGGGCATGCGCAGATCCAGCAGCACCACGTCCGGCTTGATGCGCGGAATATCCGACACCGCCTGCACGCCATCGGCGCATTCGGCCACCACGCGAATGTCTTCGGCCAGGTCGAGCAGCGAACGCACGCCCTGGCGCACCAGGTTCTGGTCGTCGACGAGACAAACGGAAATCATCGCGGGTCCCTCACAGCAGGAATGGCTCGGCGGAGCCCCATGGCATTCTGGCAAGTCATCAGGTCAGGCTCAATGCGGGTGGTTCGAACCGGGAGGGCGTATGCGCCAACACCGACGGCTCGCCCAATGGAAGACGGATGCTGAGGGCAAAACCCTGCCCCGGTTCGCTCTCCATGGTGACGCTGCCGCCGAATTCGGCCAGGCGCTCGCGCATGCCGGCCAGCCCATTGCCGGGCGTGATGTCGCTGGCGCCACGGCCGTCGTCGCGCGCGCACAGGCTCAGCAGGTTCTCTTCCTCATAGGTAAAGGAGAGCCACAGGTTGCGCGCGCCGGCATGCCGGGCGGTGTTGGTGATGATCTCCTGCACGCAGCGCAGCAACACCTGCGCCCGGCGCGGATCCTCCACGCTGAAGCGCGGCGGGATGGTCAGGTGCACATGCAGGCTGGGCACGCCGTCGATCAGGCTTTGCAGCGCCTGGGTCAGGTCGATCGCATCGTCCTGGCGCAACTCGCTCACCGCCTCGCGCACGTCGGCCAGCAACAGGCGCGCCGTGCTCTGCGCCTTGCGCACGTGCACCGAGGCCGCTTCGTTGCTCAGATGGCTGGCCACTTCCAGGTTGAGGCTGAGCGCGGTCAGGTGATGGCCGATCACGTCGTGCAGCTCGCGCGCGATGCGCATGCGCTCGGCGATGCGGGTCGATTCGGCCAGCAGCGCACGGGTGGCGCGCAGTTCGGAATTGAGCCGCCGCTGCGCTTCGCGCTCCTCGGCCTGCTGGTTGGCCACGGTGGATACCACGAACACCAGGGCCGAGAACGCCGTATAGATGCATGCCTGCAGAAACGCGAAGGCAACGCTGTACTCGCGGAACTCGTCGAACGTAGAGAACAGCGCCGCCAGACAAAACGCCTGCAAGACCATCCAGGCCACGCCGAGCCAGAACGGCACCACCCACGGCAGGATCACCGACACCACCACCAGCAGGATGGCCGAAAGGCCGCTGTGGCTGTACCAGCCCACCAGCAGCGCCGCGGCGGTCATCGCCAGCAGGCCGCCCATACGTGCCCAGACGTGCGTGCGCGAACCGAGATTCTCCGTGACCAGCAAATACATCACACCGAACGCCAGATAGAAAAGCATGCACAGCAACTGGGCGAAATCCGGGCGATGCAGCAAATCCATCCGCTCGGTCGCCCAACGGGTGAACAACGGCGTGCCATCGCACAAATACGCGAACAGTCCGGTAATGCGCAGCAGCCGCTTGTGGTTGAAATTGGTGATCGCCATGCCCGGCATCATAGGCCGGCATGGGGGCGGGGTGTCATGCGCTTGAAGTCATGAGCGGCGGGCTTGCGCCGGAAATCGTCAATCGGAATCGAAAATCGTGAAGAGCGCTGGAAAGCCGCAAGTTGCCGCAACCCGCCTTTGCGATTCCCGATTGACGTCTCCAAGCCGCATTTACAAACCTTTTACATCCCGTTTCATGCCGCATCACGGGATGTGCCACCCCCCGCCACATGCCATAATGCGCCTCGATCTGGGCCGTCAGTCGGTCTTTTTAGCCACCTTCAATGCGGAGCAACGAATGGCCCTTGCCATCCGCGACGTGCGCGAGCACGACTTGGATGCCGTACTGGCACTCAACAACACTGCCGGTCGCTCCATCCTCGCCCTCGATGCCGAACGGCTGCGCTACTTCTACGAACAGGCCGACTATTTCCGCGTGGCCGAGATCGACGGCCACCTCGCCGGCTTCCTGATCGCCCTGCGCGACGGCCGCGATTACGCCAGCCCCAACTACCACTGGTTCGGCCAGCACTACCCGGCGTTCGTCTACATCGACCGCATCGTGATCGCCAATGCCTACCGCCGCCATGGCCTGGGCCGGATCTTCTATTGCGACGTGAACAGCTACGCCGAAGTGCGCGTGCCATTGCTTACCTGCGAAGTGTTCCTGGAGCCGGCCGACGACGTGGTCGTGCTGTTCCATGGCACCTACGGCTTCCAGGAAGTGGGTCAGCAGCGCATGGGCGAGCGCGGGCCGCAGGTGAGCCTGCTGGCCAAGGACCTGCCCAGCTACGCCTACGTCCGCGACACCTATATCGAACACGACGGCCTGCCCGATCTGCCGTGGCTGGCCGGCCGTGATCTCCCCCTCGCCAACCAAGACGCCAAACCACGCCGCCTCGCCGGAGAGCGGCGTTCATGAATGCAAAGATGGAAGCAACTGAAGCCTGCGATCTGCGTTTCGGGCAGGTCGGTATTGCCTGTGTACGTGTACGGCGGCCCGATGCGGCGGCCCTGTGCGAAGAACTGGAACGCCGCGTGCGTTCCGCGCCGCAATTGTTCGCGCGCGCCGCGGTGGTGCTTGACCTGAGCCACCTGCTCAATCTGCCGGACGATGGCACCGTCGACGCCCTGCTCGAAGCGGTGCGCAGCGCCGGCATGCTGCCAGTGGGCCTGGCCTACGGCACCAGCGCCACCGAGGCTTTGGCCCAGCGCATGGGCCTGCCGCTGATCGCCAAGTTCCGTGCCGCCTATGAACCGGCCGATGGCGGCAGCATCGCACCGCCCACGCCTACGCCCAACGCGGCACCCGCCTCGGCACCCGCGCCGGTGCGCGAACCGGTGCTGTCGCAGCCGGAAGGCTCGGTCGGCGCGCAGCGCCACGACGGCACGGTGCGCTCGGGACAGCAGATCTATGCACGCGATCGCGACCTGGTCGTCACCGGCACCATCGCCAACGGCGCCGAAGTGATCGCCGACGGCAGCATCCACATCTACGGCAGCTTGAAGGGCCGCGCGATGGCCGGTGCGCAGGGCGATGCGAAAGCGCGTATTTTCATTTCGGATTTCCGCGCCGAGCTGGTGGCCATCGCCGGCCATTACCGCGTGTTCGAGCAATTGCCGAAAGACCTGGAAGGCCAGTCCGTGCAATGCTGGCTCGATGGCGAAAAACTGCTGATTGCACCTTTGAAGTAAACAGTGCTCTGATCCGTTCAGAGCGCCTCAGACATTATTAGAAAAAAACATATCCGGAGATGAGCCTTGAGCGCTGAGATTATCGTTGTGACGTCCGGCAAGGGTGGCGTGGGCAAGACCACCACCAGCGCGTCGCTTGCCACGGGCCTGGCGATGAACGGCAAGAAAGTGGCCGTGATCGACTTCGACGTCGGCCTGCGCAACTTGGACCTGATCATGGGCTGCGAGCGCCGCGTGGTGTACGACTTCGTCAACGTCATCCAGGGCGAAGCCAACATCAAGCAGGCGCTGATCAAGGACAAGCGCCACGAAAACCTCTACGTGCTGGCCGCCAGCCAGACGCGCGACAAGGACGCGCTCACCCAGGAAGGCGTGGAAAAAGTGCTCGACGAGCTGAGCAAGGACGGCTTCGACTACATCATCTGCGACTCGCCCGCCGGTATCGAGAAGGGCGCGCACCTGGCGATGTACTTCGCCGACCACGCGATGGTGGTGGTGAACCCGGAAGTGTCCTCGGTGCGCGATTCGGACCGCATCCTGGGCCTGCTCGCCAGCAAGACGCGCCGCGCCGAGCGCGACAACGGCAGCGTCACCCAGCACCTGCTGCTGACCCGCTACAACCCGGCGCGCGTCGAGCAGGGCGAAATGCTCAGCGTCAAGGACGTGGAGGAAATCCTCGGCATCAACGTCATCGGCGTAATTCCCGAATCGGAAAACGTGCTGGCCGCCTCCAACTCCGGCGTGCCGGTGATCCTGGACGACAACTCGAACGCCGGTCAGGCCTATCGCGACACCGTGGCCCGCCTGCTCGGCGAAACCCGCCCGATGCGCTTCCTCGACGCACCCAAGAAGGGCTTTTTCCAGCGCGTGTTCGGAGCTTGAACGCCATGGGTATCCTCGATTTCCTCAAGCGCAAGCCGGAACCGACCGCCGCGGTGGCCAAAGAACGCCTGCGCATCATCGTGGCGCAGGAACGCTCCACCCGCGGCGCGCCCGACTACCTGCCGCTGTTGCGCAACGAATTGCTCGAGGTCATCAAGAAATACGTCAACGTCGACCTCGAGGCGATCAACATCAATGTCGAGCGCGACAGCGGGCACGAAGTGCTGGAGCTGTCGGTAGCATTGCCCGACGGCAAGCCGGCGAGCAATCCCGCAGCGTAACCACGTAGGTTGGGGTGCAAACCCCAACATGCCATCTACACGTGCATACCAATGTTGGGGTTTGCACCCCAACCTACGCATGATTGGGCACCACCTCTCCTCAAGGGGAGGCAAGCAAAGCCATGACCTCCATCCTTCGCCTCGCCGACATCGACCAGCACGCCGTCGAGACCCTGCTCGCCCACTACGGCCTGAGCCTCGCGCGGGTCGCCGCGGGGGAAGCCATTCCCGGCAGCTTCTGGGGCGACGAGGAGGCCGGCATCATCGGCCATACCGTATACGCGCGCGGCGACACACCCATCCATTCGGTACTGCACGAAGCCGGGCACCTGATCGTGCTGCCGCCCGAGCGGCGTGCGGAAGTGCACACCGACGCCACCGACTCGATCGAGGAAGAAGACGCCGTCTGCTATCTGCAGATCGTGCTCGGCGACGCGCTGCCCGGCGTGGGCCGCGAACGCATCTTGGCGGACATGGACGCCTGGGGTTACACGTTCCGCCTCGGCTCGGCCCGCGCCTGGTTCGAGCAGGACGCCGAGAACGCCCAGGCCTGGCTGATCGAGCGCGGCTTGCTAACGCAGGCGGGCAAGCCGGTATAGTCACCGCCGCCTTTCACCCGCGAACCCACCGTGCTCAAGAACACGCGCTACTACGATCCGATCAACGACTTCCGCCGCGCCGTCGCGCGCCGGCTCATGCGCCTGGTGTTCGGCAACCACGGGCAGCCGACCGCCGAACCGCTGCCGGACCGGGGCATCTATCGCATCCTGGTCTGTCACGTCAGCCACAGCCTGGGCAACACCTTGCTGCTGACGCCGCTGCTGTCGGAGCTGGAAAAAACCTATCCCGCCGCGGAAATCGACATTCTTACGCGCAGCCCGGTCGCCAACGACGTCTATGGCCGGTTCTTCAACCTGCAGCGCATTTTCCGCCTGCCCGCGCACGGCGTGGGCCATCCGCTGCAGTTCTTCGGCACGCTGCGGCGCATGCGCAAGATCCGCTACGACCTGGCGATCGATGCCGATCCGCTGTCGCAGACCAACCGCCTGCTGATGCTGCTGTCCAACGCCACCTATACCCTCGGCTTCAGCAGCGCGAAGAAGCACGGCGAAATCACCCATCCGGTGCCGCTGCCCGAGGATGAAAACAAGGGGCGGCGCCCGGTGTATCTGCTGCGCGCCGCGATCGGCAAGGACGTTGCGGCCGATTACCCGGTGCCGGACATCCGTCTCAGCGCGGACGAACGTGCGCAAGGCAAGGCGGCTTTGATGCGTTCGCTCGCCGCCGCCGATATCACTTCCACCGGGCGCGGCGTCATCGGCATCTTCGCCAATGCCACCGGCACCAAGCTGCTGGGCGAAGCGTGGTGGACGCGTTTCATCCGGGTGCTGGAAGCGGCGCATCCCGAGCATCGGATCGTGGAAATCCTGCCGCACTCGGGCGAGTCGATGCTCGGCTCGCGCTATCCGGCCTATTACTCCAGCGACCTGCGCAAGCTCGCCTGCGTGCTGTCCGCTTTGGACGTCTATATCAGCGCCGACTGCGGCGTGATGCACCTGGCCTGCGCGTCGGACGTGCCCACCATGGGCATCTTCACCGTCACCAAGGTCAGCGAATGGGGACCGTATGGCCCGCACCGACATGCGATTGCCGCGCACGGCCAGGAACCGGAAGAAGTCGCCCGCGTGATTGCCGCCATGCCGGAGTTCGGCGCGCAACGTTGATGCTGGGATGGCGTCCCAGCCTACCGTTGCATCCTGGCTTGGGCTAGCATGCCCGGCACGATGGGAGACAGCACAGCATGAGTTGGAGCGGTTTTCTTGCCGTCGGATTGGGCGGCGCGATCGGTTGCTGGATACGCTGGATGCTCGGCGTCCTGCTCAATCCCCTCTTCCCTACCCTGCCGCTGGGCACGCTGGCCGCCAATCTTACCGGCGGGCTGATCATGGGCTGCATGATGGGCGTCATCGAACACTTCCAGACGCTGCCGCCGGAAGTGCGCCTGTTCATCATGACCGGCTTCCTCGGCGGACTCACCACGTTTTCCACCTTTTCCGCCGAAGCGAACACGCTGTTGCTGCGCGGTCAGCTGATGTGGTTCGGCGCGCACGTGGCGGTGCATCTGGTCGGCAGCCTGGCCATGACGATACTCGGCATCTTCCTTACCCGCGCGCTGTTGCATCATTGATTCGGAGTCGACCACGCCATGAGCATCGACATGTCGTTTCATGACACCCCGGCCAACGGCGTTTTCCTGCGCTTCTATACCCACGTGCACGCCAGGCACGATGGGCTGCTGATTTCCGAGTGGCTCTTGGAACTGGCCAAGCGCAACAAGCTCGGCGGCGGCTCGGTGTTCCGCGCCACCGCCGGTTTCGGCCGCCACGGCGTGCTGCATCACGAAGCCTTCTTCGAACTGGCCGACGACCTGCCGTTGAAGGTCGAGTTCCTGCTCAGCGAAGCCCATGCGCAGACCTTGTTGCGGCTGGTGCGCGAGGCGGGCGTTGATCTTGTCTATGCGTGGTCGCCGGTACATTTTGGTGTCCTGGGCAAGGAACAAGAGGCATGAGTCCGGATTCACTGCGGCAGCGCGCCGCCGAATTGCTGGAAATGGCCGGCGTGCGCATCAACGGCCCCGCGCCCACCGATATTCGCGTGCATGACGAGCAGCTCTATGCGCGCGTGTTCGCGCACGGCTCGCTGGGTTTCGGCGAAGCCTATATGGATGGCTGGTGGGATGCGGACGATATTCCCGGCCTTTTCACCAAGATCCTGTCCAGCCATCTGGACGAACACCTCAAGACGCTCGATACCTTGATCGCACACCTGAAAGCGCGCTTCATCAACATGCAGCGCGGCCAGCACGCGTTCGAGATCGGCAAGGCGCATTACGATCGCGGCAACGACTTGTTCAAGGCCATGCTCGGCAAGCGCATGATGTATTCCTGCGGCTACTGGGCCAACGCCAGCAACCTGGACGATGCGCAGGAAGCCAAGCTGGACCTGATCTACCGCAAGCTGCAGCTGAAGCCCGGCATGCGCGTGCTCGATATCGGTTGCGGCTGGGGCGAAGCGCTGAAGCTCGCGGCGGAACGCTATGGCGTCACCGGCGTGGGCGTCACTGTTTCGCAGGAGCAGACCGAGTTCGCGCGCGAGCTTTGCCAGGGCTTGCCGATCGAGATCCGGCTGCAGGATTACCGCGAGCTCAACGAGCCGTTCGACGCGATCATGTCGATCGGCATGTTCGAACACGTCGGCGCCAGGAACTACCGCGAGTATTTCGAAGTGGCACGCCGCTGCCTGAAAGACGATGGCCTGTTCCTGCTGCATTGCATCGGCACCAACCACGCGCCGGGCCGGCCCGATCCATGGATCGAGAAATACATCTTCCCCAACTCGATGATCCCCGCCGCCAGCCAGGTCACCGCCGCGCTGGAAGGTTTGTTCGTGGTGGAGGACTGGCACAATTTCGGCGCCGACTACGATCGCACGCTGTGTGCGTGGCGCGAGAATTTCGATGCGGCATGGCCGATGCTGTCCAGCCGTTACGACGAACGTTTCCGCCGCATGTGGCATTTCTATCTGTCCGTCTCCACCGCCGTATTCCGCAGCCGGCGCGACCAGCTCTGGCAGCTCACCCTGAGCCCGCACGGCGTGCCCGGCGGGTATCGCGTTCCTCGCTGAGTCCTGCATGCCACTTCATAAACGTTTGTTGATTCTCTTTCCGCTGCTGTTCCTGCTATGCGGCCATGCCATTGCGCGACCGGCGATGTGGCAGGCGAAGTTCGGCGACAGCACGGTGTACCTGTTCGGCACCGTGCATTTGTTGCCGAACGATACCGACTGGCGCTTCCCGGCGTTGAACGATGCGCTGTCGAAAAGCCAGACGCTCTACATCGAGCTCACCGACGACGACCAGGCCAGCATGACCGCGCTGGTGATGCGCTATGGCATGGACACCGAGCATCCGCTTTCCACCCTGCTGAGCGACAGCGACAACACCGCACTGGGCAAGGCTGCGCAACTGGCCGGCCTGCCCGGCGGCACCACCGCGCTGCAACCGATGAAGCCATGGCTGGCCGCATTGACGCTGGCGGTGGCGCCGTTGATGAAAGCCGGCCTCGATCCCGCCGCCGGCGTGGACAAGCAGTTGCAGGCGCAGATGACACGCGCCGGCAAGCCGGTGCATGGCCTGGAAACGGCCGAGCAGCAGATCCGCTTTCTCGCCGACCTGCCCGAACCGCTGCAGATCGCGTTCCTGCGCGACACCTTGCGCGATGTCGAAAAGGACAAGGCCGAACTGCTGTCGCTGATCGATGCGTGGAAACGCGGCGACGTCGCCGCCATCGCCAAGCTGGAAAACGACGAGCTGAAGACGAAGGAACCCGCGCTCTACCAGAAGCTGCTGGTGCAGCGGAATCAGGATTGGGCGGCGCGGATCAAAGATATGCTCCGGCAGCCGGGCACCACGGTGTTCGTCGCGGTCGGCGCGGCGCATCTGGCCGGCCCCGATAGCGTGCAGGCGCAGCTGGCGAAGATTGGGATCACGGCACAGCAGGATTGAACGCAGGCTGGGGCGCAAACCCCAACATCGCCGTGCCTGGACGCATGCCATGGTGGGGTTTGCACCCCAACCTGCACGGCATATCAGAACGATGCGGTGATCGGCTTCGGCGCAAACGGAAAGCGCGGCATATGGATGGTGTACGCATCCATCTTGCCCAGGTCCGTATAGGTGGCGGTCAACATCGCGCCATTGAACCCGACGTCGATCTGATACACATGCCCCGCCTGCACATCGTCGATCGTCACCTGCTGGCGATTGAGCTGGTGCGAGTTCGACAAGGTGAGCTTGATCACCTGCTTGCCCGGCAGCACACGCACCCATGGTGTCTTGCCGCCGTTGAATTTCTCCCAGGTGGCGACCTGGTTCACACCGGTGATGCCGCAGATGTACGGAGACGGCTGCGCGCACACCACCAGGGCCGTATCGGCCTGCGGATGGTCCTTGTCCGCATACCCCAGCAGCGGATGCCGGCCGGCGAAATGCGAGCAGCCGGCCATCAGCATGCAGGTCAGGACAACGGCGGCACGGCGTGGGAAGCGCATGGTTGATCCGGAAGGCATTGATTGCACGGCATTCTAGCCTAAGGGCGCCCTGATCAGTGCACCCAAACGCCCTCGCATCTGGCACCATCTGCCGGTTGTCATGCCCCGGCCGTCCTACCCCATGAACCTGCAAGCCAATTACGAACAGATCCCGCTCAAGGAATACGCCGAGCGGGCCTACCTCGATTATTCGATGTACGTAGTGCTGGACCGCGCCCTGCCCTTCGTGGGCGACGGCCTCAAGCCCGTGCAGCGCCGCATCATCTACGCGATGAGCGAACTGGGCCTGGAGGCCCGCGCCAAGCCGAAGAAATCCGCGCGCACCGTCGGCGACGTGATCGGCAAGTTCCATCCGCATGGCGACAGCGCCTGCTACGAAGCGATGGTGCTGATGGCGCAGCCGTTCTCGTATCGCTATCCGCTGATCGACGGCCAGGGCAACTTCGGCTCGCCCGACGATCCGAAAAGCTTCGCAGCGATGCGCTACACCGAATCCAAGCTCAACCCGATCGCCGAGGTATTGCTGGCCGAACTCGGCCAGGGCACGGTGGACTGGGCGCCGAACTTCGACGGCACGCTGGAAGAACCGAGCTGGCTGCCCGCGCGTCTGCCGCATGTGCTGCTGAACGGCTCGATGGGCATCGCGGTGGGCATGGCCACCGATATTCCGCCGCACAACCTGCGCGAAATCGCCAGCGCCTGCATTCGCCTGCTGGACGATCCGGACGCCACCGTCGCCGATCTTTGCGAACACGTGCGCGGCCCGGATTATCCGACCAAGGCGGAAATCATCACCTCGCGCAACGAACTGCTCGCGATGTACGAGAGCGGCAGCGGCTCGATCCGCGCGCGCGCCGTGTATGCGCACGAAGACGGCAACATCGTCATCACCGCGCTGCCGCACCAGGTGAGCCCGTCGAAGATCCTCGAGCAGATCGCCGCGCAGATGCGCGCGAAGAAACTGCCGATGATCGAGGACCTGCGCGACGAATCCGATCACGAAGACCCGATCCGCTTAGTTGTCGTGCCGCGCTCCAATCGCGTGGACGTGGACGAGGTGATGCAGCACCTGTTCGCCACCACCGACCTGGAAAAGAGCTTCCGCGTCAATCTCAACATGATCGGCCTGGATCTCCGGCCGCAGGTGAAGAACCTCAAGCGCATCCTCACCGAGTGGCTGAGCTTCCGCATCGACACGGTGACGCGCCGCCTCAACCATCGCCTGGCCAAGGTCGAGCGACGCCTGCACCTGTTGGAAGGCTTGCGCATCGCCTACCTCAACCTCGATGAGGTGATCCGCATCGTCCGCACCGAAGACGAACCCAAGCCGGTGCTGATGGCACGCTTCCGCTTAAGCGAGGAGCAGACCGACTACATTCTCGAAACCAAGCTGCGCCAACTCGCACGCCTGGAAGAGATGAAGATCAACGCCGAGCGCGACCAGCTCGAAGAAGAGCGCGCCAAGATCAACGTGCTGCTGAAATCGCCAGCCAAGCTCAAGGGCCTGATCAAGGAAGAACTGCGCGCCGACGCGGCCAAGTTCGGCGATGATCGCCGCTCGCCGCTGGTGCAGCGCGAAGCCGCGCAGGCGCTGGACGAAAGCGCGCTGGTCGCCAGCGAACCGGTCACCGTGGTGCTGAGCCAGAAGGGCTGGATCCGCGCCGCCAAGGGCCATGACGTCGATGCCGAAGGCCTGTCGTATCGCGAAGGCGACAGCCTGCTCGCCACGGTGAAGACGCGCACCACGCAACAGATCGCGGTGATCGACTCCACCGGCCGCAGCTATTCCACGCCGGCGCATACGCTGCCTTCCGCACGCGGCAATGGCGAGCCGCTCACCGGCCGCTTCACGCCACCGGCCGGCGCGCGCTTCGATGCGATCGCCGCGGGCGACAACGATACGCGCCTGGTGCTCGCCACCGATTTCGGCTACGGCTTCGTGACGCGTTTCGAAGCGCTGACCGGCCGCAACAAGGCCGGCAAGCAGATCATCACGCTGGGCGAAGGCGCGCGCGTGCTCGCCCCGCAGGTAAGCGCCGATCCGGCGCGCGATCGCATCGTGGTCGCCACCACCGATGGCCACCTGCTGATGTTCTCGGTGGCCGAATTGCCCGAGCTCGACAAGGGCAAGGGCAACAAGCTGATCGAGATTCCCAAGGCCAAATTGAGCAGCGGCGACGAGCGCGTGGCGGGCGTCGCCGTGGTCACCGAAGGCAAGGGCGAAATCACCTTGTACGCCGGCCAACGCAAGCTCACGCTGCGCTGGGCCGACCTGGTCGAGTACGGCGGCAATCGCGCCACGCGCGGCGGTGTGTTGCCGCGTGGATTGCGTCGCGTGGAGCGCATCGAGACGAGTGGCTAACAAGTACGGGAATCGTAAATCGTCAATCGGGAATCGTTAAAAGCGGCATCCGCATGCTCGCCGCATGCCGATCCAACGATTTCCGATTCCCGATTGACGATTCCCGCGCTTGAATGGAACTTCATCCGCCCGCAAGTCGTCGAACGGACATGTGCACGGCCAGGCATCGCCGTGCGTTATGTGCGTGACGTACCCCGGAGCATCCTGATGAAAAGCCGCGTCCTCATCGCCCTGGCCGCAACCCTGCTGGTTACCGCCGCCTGGGCGCAGTCGAGCGGCCAGCCGTTGAATCTGAAGCTGCCCGCCAACGGCTACCAGAGCTATCCGGCACCGAGCTCGACGGCGGCGGCACCGGCCTCGTCCAGCACGTCCGCCAGTCATGCCAAAAGCGCGGTGACCGTGAATGGCCATCCGGCCTCGACCAGCCCCGCGCCTGGCGTCTATTACGGCGACACCAGCGGCAGGCGCGGCAATGATGTGGGGACCGTGCCTGCCTGCGACGACTCCACCTACAACAAGACCCAGGTGCATGGTTCGGTCGGCATGGGCGTCGTCAGCGGCAGCCATATCGGCACCGGCAACTATCAGTCCGGCACGGTCAGCATGGTGCAGAACATGGGCAGCTGCGATCACCCCACCGGCTCGATGGGCATTTCGATCGGCGTCAGCCGGCTGGGTGGGTTGCATTGAGCGGGGAATAGGGAATGGGGAATGGGGAATGGGAATAGCTAAAACGGCCCGCGGCGAGCTGGCCGCTTTCCGCTCTTACCATTCCCCATTCCCTACTCCCTATTCCCGCCCCCGAAAGCACCTAGAAAGCCGCCGCACACACACTGCTGAACTATTCAGTCCCGCAGTAGAAACCCCAGTGATCCAAAACGTCGAATTCCGCTTCGAAGGTGGCCGTAGCGGCGTGCTGCTCATTCACGGCCTCACCGGCACGCCCACCGAGATGCGACTGGTCGGCAAGGGGCTGAACCGTGCGGGTTTCAGCGTGTACGGCATGCAGCTGGCAGGCCACTGCGGCGATGTGCCGGACCTGCTCGCCACCGGCTGGAAGGACTGGTACGCCAGTGTGGAAGCCGCCGCTGACGCATTCCGCAACGAAGTGGATCACCTGTTCGTGGCCGGCCTGTCGATGGGCGCGATCCTCGCGCTGAAGCTCGCGGCGGAACGCCCGGAATGGGTGCGCGGCGTGGGCGTCTACGGCGCCACCTTCCGCTACGACGGCTGGGCCGTGCCGTGGTATGGCCGCCTTTCCTTCCTGCTGCCGTTGATCGGGCGCCTGGGGTTCGGCAAGCACCGCATGGTGCATGAGAACGAACCCTATGGCCTGCGCGACGAGCGCCTGCGCGCGCAGATCAGCGGCCTGATGCTCGGCGGCGACAGCGCGGCGGCCGGCCTGCCCGGCAATCCGTGGCCCTCCTTGGCCGAGATGTACAACATGGCCGCGGTGGTCAAGCGCGAGCTGCCCAAGGTGACGGCGCCGTGCCTGATCGCGCACGCGACCGAGGACGACGTGGCCAGCGTGGAAAACGCGCATCTGGTGGCACGTTCGGTGTCCGGCCCGGTGGACATGCTGCTGCTGGAAGACAGCTATCACATGATCACCATCGATCGCGAACGCCGCGTGCTGGTGGATCGCTCGGTGGAGTTCTTCTCCAAGATCGCCGCCACCTGTTCGCCCAGCGCGCTCGCTGCAGCCTGAAGCTGAGGCTCGCACGTGTCTGCGCTCATCGCCACGCTGTGGCTGGTCAATGTGACGCTCGATACCGGCGGCCAGCTTGCCTTCAAGGCGGCGGCCGGCGATCCGCGCGCGGGCGACGGCATGGCGCGCTGGCGCTACATGGCCAGTCGTCCGTGGCTGTGGCTGGGCCTGCTGGCGTACGCGCTGCACCTGTTGTCGTGGATCGCGTTCCTGTCGCTGGTCGATCTTTCCAAAGGAATGCTGCTGGCGTCCATCAACATGGTGGCGATCATGCTCGGCGGGCGCCTGCTGTTCCGGGAAAAACTCACGCCGCTGCGCGTGACCGGCATTGCGCTGGTGAGCGCGGGCGTGGCTATCGTGGGAGCGGGCGGATGAGCGCCCACGCACGCATCTGGCGCTTCTACCTCGGCGGCTTTGCCTTGCTGCTGGCTTTCGACACGCTCGTGCAGGTGAGCTTCAAGCTGACCGGCGCGCACGCGTTTCCGCCCGAAGCGAGCTGGGCGTGGGTGCTGCGCATCCTCGGCCAGCCGTGGATCTACGTCGCCCTGGTCGGCTATGTCGGCAACTTCTTCACCTGGATGAGCCTGCTCAAGCATGCACCGATCGGCCCCGCGTTCGCCGCGTCGCACCTGGACGTGGTGAGCGTGATGCTGGCCTCGGCATGGATATTCCACGAAGCGCTCACGCCGATGCGCCTGGCCGGCGCCGGGGTGATCATGCTGGGCATCCTGTGCCTGGCGCTGGCCGAAAGCGGCGCGCATCCGCAGCACGACGCGCCAACCGAAGCCAAGGGCGCGCTCGGGGTCATCGCAGGGGATTGATTCAGCGCAGCGAGGCCATTCAAGAACTGCAAGGTTCAGCTATCGCACGCGACGATGTGTTGCACCCCCGGCAAAGCGCGGTGAACGAAACCCGCCGGGGAACATAAAAAATTACGCTTCCCGCTCATATGGACAACGCACGCGCGCTTCGTCACGCTTGGAGCAGGGACCAACGGGGACGTTTTCATGAGCCAAGTGCAGCAAGAAGTTTTCGAGATCATCAGCAAGCAGGCGAAGATCGACATCGGCACCATCAAGCTCGAATCCACGCTCAAGGATCTGGGCATCGCCTCACTGGACGCGATCGAAGTGATTTTCGACATCGAAGAGCATTTCAACATCAACCTGCCCAATGAAGACGTCAACTTCGAGAGCGGCACCGTCGGCGACCTGATTGGTGCGGTGGAACGCCAGCTCGCGCAGAAACCTGCCGACAGCTGATATGCGCCGTATCGTGATCACCGGCATGGGCGGCATCTGCGCGCTCGGCCACAACGTTCCGGATATCTGGCAAGCGATGACCGAGGGCCGCAGCGGCATCGCGCCGTTGCAGCATTTCGATTCCAGCCTGATGCGCGGCAACCCGGTCGGCGCGGAGATCGCCGATTTCGAACCGCTGGCGTTTATCGAGGAAGCGAAATTGCCGTTCCTCGACCCGCTGAGCCAGTACGCATTGGTCGCCGCCGGCGAGGCGATCCGGCAGGCCGGCCTGGATTTCCGCACCGAGCGCGCCGCGCGCACCGCCGTGGTGGTCGGCACCGGCGCCGCTGGCGAAGAAACGCGTGATGGCCTGTACCGCAAGCTTTACGCGGAAAAGTCCGGCCGTTTTCACCCGCTGGGGATCGTGCGCATCATGAGCAGCGCGCCGTGCAGCCAGATCAGCATGGCGCACGGCATCACCGGTCCCACCTTCACCGTGGCCAGCGCGTGCGCGTCGTCCAATCACGCCTTTGCGCAAGCGGTGATGATGCTGCGCGCGGGCCTGGTCGACACCGCCGTGGTCGGCGGCACCGAAGCATGCATCACCCCCGGCGTGATGCAGGCTTGGGAAGCGATGCGCGTGCTGGCGCCCGATACCTGCCGTCCGTTCAGCGCCAACCGTCGCGGTCTGGTACTCGGCGAAGGCGCCGCGATGTTCGTGCTGGAGACGCTGGAAAGCGCGCAGGCGCGTGGCGCGACCGTCCTGGCCGAATTGGCCGGCGTGGGCATGAGCGCGGACGCCGGCGACATCGCCGCGCCCTCCGACGTCGGCGCGGCGGCGGCCATGCAGGCGGCGCTGAACGATGCCGGCATGCAGCCGAGCGACATCGACTACATCAACGCGCACGGCACCGGCACCGCAGCCAACGATTCCACTGAAACGCGCGCCATCCACGCCGTCTTCGGCGACCATGCGCGGCGCCTTGCCGTGACATCGACCAAGCCGATGCACGGCCATGCACTCGGTGCGGCCGGCGCACTGGAAATGCTTGCCGTCGTCGGCGCACTGCGCCATGGCATCGTGCCGCCCACTCTCAACTACGTTGCACCCGATCCCGCCTGCGATCTGGATTACGTACCGCACGAAGCGCGCGCCATGAACGTGCGCGCGGCGCTGAGCAATTCGTTTGCCTTCGGTGGATTGAACGCAGTCGTCGCAGTGCGCCAGGCATCGTAGGTTGGGGTGTAAACCCCAACGTCATCATGTTTGCAGATGGCCGTGTCGGGGTTCGCACCCCCACCTGCATGCGATCACAACCGCGTAAACGACCACGACTGCATGCGTCCGTCCTTGTACGGCATCACGCCGTGGAACGGACGCGGATCGCGGTCGAACACCAGTGGCAGGAAGTGGCGGTCGCCTTCCCACATCGGCAGGTCCATCAGGTGATCCAGGTCGACCCATTCCAGCGTGCCTTCGGGATTGGACGTGTACGGCGCGCCGCTGAAGCTGTCGATGACGAAGATGAAACCCAGCCAGTCTTCGCCCTGCTTGCCGAAGCCGGGCCAGTTGAGCGTGCCGCGCAGGTGCATGGTTTCGCACTCGATGCCGGCTTCTTCGTGGATCTCCCGGCGCATGCAGGCGGCGATGTCCTCGCCGGGTTCCATCTTGCCGCCCAGGCCGTTGTACTTGCCCAGGTGTTGGTCATCGGGCCGCGCGTTGCGATGGATCATCAACACCTTGCGCCGATCCGGCGAAAGCACGTAACCGAGCGTGGCGACGATGGGCGTGTAGGGCATGGGCATCCCTTGCGGGTACGGAAGTCTCAAAGCTGAAGTTTACGCGCTGAACCGGCGCCGATGCTCTTGCATCCATCGCGCCGGTGCGGCGACCATCCTGGGATGCGCTCGTGTGCCCCCTCTCAACGGTTGCGTCGCAGCCTGCTGCATCGCCTGCCCGCCCTGTTGGCGGCGCTGGCATGCCTGGCTGGCTGCAGCAGCCAGGTGCAGCCGATGGAGAGCCGCGAGGTGAATTTCCAGGGCCAGGATTTCACCGTGGTGAGCCTGGACCTGCATCGCGAAGCACTGACGCTGCATTGGAAAAATCCCGATACCGGCCAGCCGTTCGGCGATATCCAGAGCCTGCGCGAATGGGGCGCGGCCAACGGCAAGCGGCTGATGTTCGCGGCCAACGCCGGCATCTACGACCAGTCGAACGCGCCGCTGGGCCTGTACGTGGAACACGGCAAGACGCTGGTGCCGCTGAACCTGTTTCGCGGCAATCCGGCGGCGGGCAATTTTTCGATCCGACCCAACGGCGTGTTCGCCATTTATCCGGATGGCCACGCCGCGGTGCGCACCAGCACGGATTTCAAGGCGGACGGCAAACCGGCCGACTGGGCCACGCAATCGGGGCCGATGCTGGTGATCGACGGCAAGATCAACGAGCAGTTCGTGCATGACTCGGCCAGCACCAAGTGGCGCAGCGGCGTGTGCGCGCGCACGCCGCACCAGGTGGTGTTCGCGGTGAGCGACACGCCGGTCAATTTCCACACCTTCGCGCAGTTGTTCCGCGACCAGCTCGGCTGCCGCGATGCGCTTTATCTCGACGGCACCATTTCGCAGTTCTACATCGACGGCACCGGCTACGCCGGCGCTCCCACCTTCATGGTCAAGCCCTACGCGGGCATCTTTGCGGTGTTTGCCGATCAATGACAACGAAACCTCGGCTACGTTGGTTCCGCGCACTTTTCATCTTCCTGCTGCTTGTGGCGCTCGTCGTTGGCGCCGGCGTCTGGTGGCTGCTCGCCGGCAGCCGCGCGCAACTGGATGGCCATCGACAGGTGCCTGGCGTGCAGCACGCGGTGACCATCACGCGCGACGCCCTGGGCACGGCCACCTTCACCGGCCAGTCGCGCGGCGACATCAGCTATGCGCTGGGTTACGTGCATGCGCAGGAGCGCTTCTTTCCGATGGACCTGATGCGCCGCGTGGCGGCGGGCGAGTTGTCGGACTTGGTGGGCGCGGCGGCGCTGGATACCGATATCAGGCATCGTCGCCATCGCCTGCGCGCCGTGAGCGAGGCCGCCTATGCGGCGCTTTCGCCCGAGCAGAAGCACACGCTGGATAGTTATCGCGACGGCGTCAACGCAGGCCTGGCCAACCTGCGCGAAAAACCGTGGGAATACCTGCTGCTCGGCACCACGCCGCAGCCGTGGCGTTCGGAAGACTCGATGCTGGTGATCGCGGCGATGTACCTGGACTTGAACGACGACGGCCTCAACGAACGCGAACTGCACATCGCGCAGATGCGCGCGGTGCTGCCCGAGCCGCTGGTGAATTTCCTGATCTCGCCCGATCCGAACTGGGAAGCGCCGTTGCAGGACGGCACCTCGCCATCGCCGGTGATACCCGGCGCGGATGTGCTCGACCTGCGCCGCACGCACGCGCCAAGCGGCGGCGCGCCGTTGGCCGCTGCGTCCATTCCGTCGGTGGATCGCGCCTATCCCGGCAGCAACAGCTTTGCCGTGGCCGGCAGCATTTCGCGCACGGGCGCGGCGATTCTCGCCAACGACATGCACCTGGGCCTGCGCGTGCCGGACATCTGGTTCCGCGCGCGCCTGCGTTATCCCGATCCATCCGCGCCGAAAGGGCAGCGCGATGTCGTCGGCGTCACCCTGCCCGGCACGCCGGCGCTGGTAGTGGGCTCGAATGGGCAGATCGCCTGGGGCTTCACCAACAGCTACGGCGACTGGCAGGACTGGATCCGCGTGCAACGCGATCCGCACGATGCGAACCGCTACAAGGTGCCGGATGGCTGGGCGACGATCGAATCGCATGACGAGCTCATCCGCGTGAAAGGCGGCGCGCCCTACACCTTGCGCGTGGAAGACACGCGCTGGGGACCGATCCTGGACAAGGACACCGATGGCACGCCGCTCGCGCTGGCATGGATTGGCGATCTGCCGCGCGCCTACAACGTGGCGCTAATGCAGCTCGAACACGCCGGCAGCGCATCCGCCGCGCTGGATCTGGCGCCGAGCTTCGGCATGCCGCCGCAGAATTTCCTGGTCGCCGACAGCGCCGGCCATATCGGCTGGACCATCGCCGGCAACAGCATTCCGCTGCGCACCGGCTTCGATCCGCAGCATCCGGCCGACTGGTCGCAGGCGAATACCGGCTGGACCGGCTGGGCCGCGCCGTCGCAATACCCGCGCATCGAAAATCCCGCTGACGGACGCTTGTGGACGGCCAACAATCGCACGGTCGGCGCCGACGAACTGGCCCTGCTCGGCGAAGGCGGGCACGACATCGGCGCGCGCGCGCAGCAGATTCGCGACGACCTGCGCGCACGCGCCGATTTCGGCCCAGGCAATCTGCTGGACATCCAGCTCGACGATCACGCGCTGTTCCTTTCCCGCTGGCAGCAACTGCTTGAGACCACGCTGGCGAACGTGCAGGATCCGACGCTCAATCAGCTGCGCCAGCTCACCGCCGCATGGCGCAACCAGGCCGCGCCGGACAGCGTGGATTACCGCCTGGTGCACGCCTTCCGCGACGAAGTGCACAAGCGGGTGCTGGCGCCGTTCGCCGCGCGGATCCAGCAGCGCTTTGCGGATTTCGAATGGCCCGGCCCGGGCAATCAGGAAGCGGCGGTGTGGGCGCTGATCCAACAACAACCGCCGCATCTGCTCGATCCTGCGTATCGCGATTGGCATGCGTTGCTGCTGCAAGCAGCGCGCGGTGTCGCCGATGACTTGGGCAAGCAGCCAGGCGGTCTGGCAGCGCGCACCTGGGGCGAGGTGAATCGCGCCGGCGTCCGCCATCCGCTCTCGCGTGCCCTGCCCGGTTTTGTCGGCCATTGGCTCGACATGCCGGACGAACCGCTGCCCGGCGATCACAACATGCCGCGCGTGGCCTCGCCGGGGTTTGGCGCGTCCGAACGTATCGATGTGTCACCCGGGCACGAGGACGAAGGCATTCTGGAAATGCCCGGCGGCCAGAGCGACAACCCGCTGTCGCCGTTTTATGGCGCAGGTCACAAGGATTGGGTGCGCGGAAGGCCTACGCCGCTGCTGCCGGGTGCGGATCGGCATACGTTGGTGTTGGAGCCTGTATCACGTTGAACGGGCAGGTTGGGTGCAAACCCCAACATCGCCAGGCGTATAACTCACGCGTTGAGGTTTGCACCCCAACCTACGTCAGCAGCACGATTTCAACAGCATCCGCTCGCAAATCGCCTGGTACAACTCCGGCAAACGCTCCAGTTCCGCCATATCGATGCATTCGTCTACCTTGTGGATGGTGGCGTTGACCGGTCCAAGCTCCACCACTTCCGCGCCCATCGGCGCGATGAAACGGCCATCGGAGGTGCCGCCGCCGGTGCTCTGCTCCGGCTCGGTGCCGCACAGCTCGCGGCACACGGAGACCACCGTGTTGCGCAGGCGGCCGCCGGAGGGACACAGGAAGGGTTCGCCGGAGAGCGTCCATTCCAGCGAGTAATCCAGACCGTGCCTGGCGAGGATCGCCTCGGTGCGCTTGCGCAGGTTCTCCGCCGTGCTGGCGGTGCTGTAGCGAAAATTGATCAACGCGGTGAGCGAACCGGGAATGACGTTGGTCGCACCGGTGCCGGCGTTGAGGTTGGAAACCTGGAACGAGGTCGGCGGGAAATCCGCATTGCCTTCATCCCAGCGCTCCGCCGCCAGTTCCGCCAGCGCCGGCGCAAACGCATGGATCGGGTTCAACGCCTTTTCCGGATACGCCACGTGCCCCTGCACGCCGCGCACCGTCAAGGTGCCCGACAGCGAGCCACGCCGCCCGACGCGGATCAGGTCGCCCAGCTTTTCCTTGGACGAAGGCTCGCCCACCACGCACCAGTCGATATGGTCGCCGATCTCGCGCAGGTAGCCGGCGATGCGGCGCACGCCATCGAGATTGGTCGGGCCTTCCTCGTCGCTGGTCAGCAGCAGGCCCACACGGCCGGCGTGATCCGGATGCAACGAGACGAATCGCTCCAGCGCTATCGTCATCGCCGCCACCGCGCCTTTCATGTCCGCCGCGCCACGGCCGTATAGACGGCCATCGCGCACGGTCGGTTCGAATGGCGGACTCTGCCAGTTTTCTTCCGGGCCGCTCGGCACGACGTCGGTATGGCCGAGGAACACCAGCAGCGGCCCCTGTCCTGGCGCGTTGTCCGCGCCATGCGTGGCCCAGAAGTTGTCCGTCTCACCGTAGCGCAGGTGCTCGATACGAAAACCCAGGCGGGTCAGCCGTGCGCCGATTTCCGGCAGACAGCCGGCATCTTCCGGAGTGATCGAACGGCGGCGGATCAGATCGACAGCAAGATCGAACACCTCTGACATGATGTTTAACGTCCAAACAATTTCTTGAAGCCGTTATCGGTGAATCCCACGCTGACTGCGCCATCGGCCTGCACGACGACCGGACGGCGGACCAGCGCGGGGTATTCTTTCAGCAACAATGTCCATTCCGGGTCAGTGCCGGGATTCTTGCGCTGCGGCAGCAGGTTGCGCCAGGTGGTGCTGGACTTGTTCACCAGCTTTTCCCAGCCACCGAGTTGCTGCGCCCAGGCCTTGAGCATGGCCGGCGGCACCGGATGGGCGCGATAGTCGACGAACTCGTGCGCCACCTCGAAGCGGGCAAGCCAGTTGCGCGCTTTTTTGCAGGTATCGCAGTTGGGCAGGCCGTAGAGAGTGATCGCGCTCATGTCATTCGCCGCTGCGCAGAAGTTCGTTGATGCCGGTCTTGCTGCGGGTTTTCTCGTCGACCTGCTTGACGATGATGGCCGCATACAAGCTGTGGCTGCCGTCCTTCGCCGGCAGGTTGCCAGCCACCACCACGCTGCCCGCGGGCACGCGGCCGTAGCTGACTTCACCGGTGGCGCGGTTGTAGATGCGCGTGGACTGGCCCAGGAACACGCCCATGCCGATCACGCTGCCGCGTTCCACCACCACGCCTTCGACCACTTCGGAGCGCGCGCCGATAAAGCAGTTGTCTTCGATGATGGTGGGGTTGGCCTGCAACGGTTCCAGCACGCCGCCGATGCCGACGCCGCCGGACAAATGCACGCCCGCGCCGATCTGCGCGCAGGAACCGACCGTCGCCCAGGTGTCGACCATGCTGCCGGCGCCGACGTAGGCGCCGATGTTCACGTAGCTGGGCATCAGCACGGCATCCTTGGCGATGTGCGCGCCACGGCGCACCAGCGCGCCGGGCACCACGCGCGCGCCCAGCGTTTCCAGCGAGGCATCGTCGCCGTGCGCGAAACGCAGCGGCACCTTGTCGAACGCGAGCGCCGGGCCGCCATCCACCACGCGGTTGCCGTTGATGCGGAAATACAGCAGCACCGCTTTCTTCAACCATTGATTGACCGTCCAGCCGCCCTTCCCGTCCGGCGCGGCCACGCGCTGTTCGCCCGATTCGAGCAGATCCATGACCTGGGTCAGCGCAGGGCGCAGATGGGTTTCGACTTCGGCCTGGGTGAGGTCGTTGCGGCGCTCGAAGGCGTCGTTGATCAGGGTTTCGATGGACTGCATGGGGAAAGGCTCGTGTTCGGATCAGGGGGAAGATAGCGCACTGGCCGCGCCTTGCCCAAATGACAAAGCGTGCCGGTCTTCACGTTCGCCTCAGACCAGGGCCAGCACGACCGGCACCACCGTTCCGAGTATCAGCAGCGCGCTTATCAGCAAGTGTTTGCGCGTATAGCGATACGCCATGTACAGGCCGAGCAAGGTCGATACGAACAGTCCGAAGGAAACGAAGGCGGAGAAAATCTTCAGCGGCAACGGATGCCGAACCGGTGTGATGGGCGCATCGGGCTTCACCGGGTTCGATGAGGGCGGCGCGGCTTCCGGCGGCCGCGGCTTGCGCACCGGCATCACGTCGGTCTGCTTCTTGTGCAACTGGCCGGCGACCGCCAGCCATGCGGGCGGCTTGTAATCGCTGCTGCGCGAGGTTTCGTGCAAGCCGAAGACTTGCAAGCCGCCGGTGAACGCGAAGAACAACACGGCCGGCGCAATGAACACGCCGATATACAGGTGCAGTTGCCGAGCGAGCTTGAGGAAGGTATGGGATGCGGACATGGAAGCACAGCCTTACATGGCCTGTTTCGGCCAAAGCGAGGAAAAGGGATGGGTGATGGCAGGCTGCCAATGCAACCCGGCGGAAAATCATTCCCTGCGAGCCTGCATAACCGTGGGTGAGGACAATGCCTGGGGCTATGCAGAAAGGCTCTGTGGTCCGATCCGCTCCACCAAAGCCTGCCACAAACGCTGTTGCTGTGTCTCGCTCAATGGTGCGTTGCGCCGGTCGGTGAGCTGGAAGAAATCCTCCACGCGCTCGCCGAAGGTGGCGATGCGCGCATCGTGCACGCGCACTTCGCAGGCCATCAGTACTTGCGTGACGGCGGCGAGCAGGCCGGGACGGTCGCTACAGACCAGCGCCATCTGCGTGCGCCCGTCCGACTGCTTGAAGTCGATGCGCGGCGTCATCTGGAAGTGCTTCAGGTGCCGCGACATGCTGCGCCGTGGCGGCATGATCGGCGCCGACTGCGACAAGGCGCGATGCAGGCGCTGCTGCAGTTCTTCGGCGCGTTCGTGGCTGGCCGGCTTCTGGTTTTCCGCTTCCAGCAGCAGGAACGTATCCATCGCCTTGCCATCCGGCGAACTCAACACGCGCGCTTCCATCACCGAGAAATGCAGGCGATCGAGCATGGCGGTGACGTTGGCGAACAGGCCGTCGCGATCGGGCGCGTAGACGAACAATTCCGTGCTGCCGCGTATCGACAGCGGATTGACCGCGATCAACGGCAGCCTGCCCTGGCCGTGCAGGATCTGCGAAGTCTGCCAGGCGATCTGCTCGGGCCGATGGCGCAGAAAGCTCACCATCGGAAAGCTGTCCCACAGCTGCGCCACCGCCGTCGCATCGTTGCCATCGGCCGTGAGCAAGGCCATCGCCTGTTCGCGGCATGCCTGCGCACGCGCGGCGGCGCCGGGCGAAGGCTTGGCTTCGCGGCGCAAGGCGTAGCGCGTGGCGGTGTAGAGATCGGCCAGCAGGCGATCTTTCCAGGCGTTCCACAGGCGCGGGCTGGTGCCGATGATGTCGGCGATGGTCAACAGATAAAGCTGTCCGAGCCGCTCGCGTCCACCGACGATGTCGGCGAAGCGATGCACCACGTCGGGATCGGTGATGTCCTGGCGCTGCGCGGTGGTGCTCATCAAGAGATGCCAGCGCACCAGCCAGGCCACACGTTCGATGTCCTCGTCCGGCAGGCCGAGTTTCTTGCCGAAGGCGCGCGCGTCTTCTTCGCCGAGCACGGAATGATCGCCGCCGCGCCCCTTGGCGATGTCGTGGAACAGCGCGGCCAGCAGCAGCACTTCCGGCTTGGGCAAGGTGGACCACACTTCGCAGGCCAGCGGAAATTCCGCCTGCGTCGAAGGATCGGCAAAGCGCGCCACGTTGCGCAGCACGCGCAGCGTGTGCTCGTCCACGGTGTAGACGTGGAACAGGTCGTACTGCATGCGCCCGAACACCTTGCCGAACGCCGGCAGGATCGCCGCGAGCAGGCCATGGCGATTCATGCGCCACAGCGCGTCGACCGCCGGCGCGCCATGCCGCAGCAATTGCAGGAACGAGGCCAGCACCTGCGGATCGTCCGCCAACTGCGCGCCCATCGCCGCGGTGGCCTGGTGCACGCGGCGCATGGTGTCGGCGGTGAAGCCGATCACGCCCTGCTGGTCCAGGCGCGCAATGAAGATATCGACCAAGGCGGCGGGACGATGGGTGAAGAGATCCGGATCGCGCACAGCGATGCGCGCGCCGTAGCGCACGAAATCCGCGCCGACCGGCTGCGCGTCGCTCGGCGGCTCGAGCATTTCCACGAAACGCTCGGCGATCTGCCAACCCAGCCGCTCCACCTGGCTGGCGGCGCGGTAGTAGCCCTGCATGAACTGCTCGACGCCGAGATTTTTTTCGTGCTCGTCTTCGAAACCCAATCGCGCGGCAAGCGCGCGCTGATAGTCGAACAACAGGCGCTCTTCCGGACGGCCCGCCTCCAGATGCAAGGCGAAGCGATAACGGCGCAACGTAGCCTCGGCCTGCAGCAAGGTGTCGCATTCGGCCGGATCGAGCAGGCCTTCGGCCACCATGTCCGGGAAATCCGGCGCATGCGCCAATCGCTTGCCGAGCCAGCGCAGCGAATCGAGCGTACGCAGGCCACCCGGACCGTCCTTGAGATTGGGCTCGAGGTTGTAGGCGGTGTCGTCGAAACGCTTGAAGCGCGCATCGCGTTCGGCCAGGCGCGCCTGCAGGTACGGGCGCGGCGGCCACATGTCGGGCGCTTCGACGATGCTGCGCAGGCTTTCATCCAGCGAAGGATCGCCGGCCAGCCGGCGCGCATCGAGCAGGCTGGTGAACACGCTCGCATCCGACGCCGCCAGCGTGCGGCATTGCTCTGGATCGCGCACCGCATGGCCGACTTTCAGGCCGATGTCCCAGAACGTGGCGAAGCATTGTTCCAGCGCGCGCAGGCGCGATGCATCGGCGTGCTGCACCAGGGCCAGCAGGTCGATATCCGAATAGGGAAACAGCAAGCCACGTCCGAAACCGCCGATGGCGAACAGCGCCGCGTCGCTGACCTCGCCCAGGCAGGCCATCCATACGTGCGCCACGATGCGCGTCACCGAATCGCCGCGCCGGCGCGCAAGATCGGTGGCGTCGGCGCCATCGCGAAACGCCAGCTCGATGGCGCGATTGAGATCGCCCAGCAGTTGGCGCAGCGCGATGCGTGCCTCGCTGGAGACGCCGGAGCGCGGGATGGCGACGGGAAGGCGCGGCAGCGGCGGCAGGGAAACGGCGGATGAGGTCATGGGTGTGGGTACAAATCCGCGTTCGATTTCATTCCGGCGTAGGTTGGGGTGCGAACCCCAACATCGTCATCCATTCGACATGGCGGTGTTGGGGTTTGCACCCCAACCTACGCGAGTTCATGCATCCGGCCAGGGCGTAAGGATCTCGAAGCCGTCATCGGTCACCGCAATGGTGTGCTCCCACTGCGCCGACAGCGAATGATCCTTGGTGACCACGGTCCAGCCATCGGGCAGTTGCTTGGTCTGCGGCTTGCCGGCGTTGATCATCGGTTCGACCGTGAAGGTCATGCCCTTCTGCAGCACCACGCCGGTGCCGGGCTTGCCGTAATGCAAGACCTGCGGTTCATCGTGATAGACCTTGCCGATGCCGTGGCCGCAATACTCGCGCACCACCGAGAAACCCGCCGCTTCGGCGTGCTTCTGGATCGCGTGGCCGACGTCGCCGAGCGTGGCGCCGGGACGCACCGCCTCGATGCCGCGCATCATCGCTTCATAGGTAGTGTCCACCAGGCGCCTGGCCAGCACGCCGGGGTTGCCGACGAAGTACATGCGGCTGGTGTCGCCGTGCCAGCCGTCCTTGATGACGGTGACGTCCAGATTGATGATGTCGCCGTCCTTGAGCACCTTGCCGGGGCTGGGAATGCCGTGGCAGATCACGTGGTTGACCGAGGTGCACAGGGTCTTGGGAAAACCGTGGTAGCCCACGTTGGCCGGAATCGCCTTCTGCACGTTGACGATGTGCTCGTAGGCGATGCGGTCAAGGTCCTCGGTGGTCACCCCGGGCTTGACGTGTTCCTTGAGCATGGCCAGCACTTCGGCGGCCAGACGGCCGGCAGTGCGCATGCCGTCGAGGTCTTGAGCGGTTTTGAGGGTAATGGCCATAGCTGTTTGTGAATATGGCGGCGAGAGGACCAAAAGCCAGCCCAACTTGCCGCGAAGCGGTGGTCCCGGCTACAATTTCCGGGTTTTGCAGACCGCTTCCGGCCAATCGATGGCCCGCACGGCGCAAAGCGAAGCGGGATTGTAACCGTGCTGCGGTACAACCCCAACCAATGCCACACACGTATCGGCACCGTCTTCGGGGTGCCGTAGCCGCCCCTCTCCAAGCCATGGGAACGCTACGGTCGAAGCCGGGGATACGTGGAGGTCCCAACCCCCGGGCCACCTAAAAAGGCCCACTGCAGGAGTACTACCATGGCTCAAGTCACCATGCGCCAGATGCTGGAAGCTGGCGTGCATTTCGGTCACCAGACCCGCTACTGGAACCCGAAGATGGCCCCGTACATCTTTGGCGCCCGCGGCAAGATCCACATCATCAACCTCGAAAAGACGCTGCCGCTGTTCACCGACGCGATGCATTTCCTGTCGGGCCTGGCGCAGAAGCGCGGCACCGTGCTGTTCGTGGGCACCAAGCGTTCCGCCCGTGAGCCGTTGGCCGAAGAAGCCGCGCGCGCCGGCATGCCCTTCGTCACCGCCCGCTGGCTCGGCGGCATGCTGACCAACTTCCGCACCGTGAAGCAGTCGGTCGCCCGCCTGAAGGAGCTGGAAGCGGCTGAAACCGACGGCAGCTTTGACAAGCTGGTCAAGCACGAAGTGCTGGCCCGCCGCCGCGAACGCGCCAAGCTGGAAAACTCGCTCGGCGGCATCAAGAACATGAACCGCCTGCCCGACGCGCTGTTCGTGATCGACATCGGCCACGAAAACATCGCCGTGCAGGAAGCCAAGAAGCTCGGCATCCCGGTGATCGCCGTGGTCGACACCAACTACAACCCCGAACTGGTGGACTACCCCATCCCGGGCAACGATGACGCCATCCGCGCCATCCAGCTGTACGCCCGCGCCGCCGCCGACTCGATCCTGGAAGGCAAGGCCGCCGCGCCGGCCGCCGCCCAGGGCGACGCCAACGAGTTCGTCGAGCTGGACGAGGAAGGCAACCCGGTCGCCAAGGACGAGGACGAGCGCCGCGCCGCTGCGCCGCGTCGCAATCCGCCGGCCAAGAAGGGCGCCGGCCGTGGCGATCGCGACGGTGGCCGTGGCAACCGCGGTGGCCGCGGCGGTCGCGCACAGCACGACACCGCCGACGCCGAATAAGTCTCACCCCGCGCCAGGCGGTCCACACGATCGCCTGGCGCCCCCAAGTTTTCCGAGGATCCCATGAGCACTATTTCCGCCCAACTGGTCAAGGAACTCCGCGAGCGTTCCGGCGCCGGCATGATGGAATGCAAGAAGGCGCTGGTCGAGAACAATGGCGACATCGAAGTGGCCATGGAATGGCTGCGCAAGTCGGGTCTGGCCAAGGCCGACAAGAAGGCCGGCCGCGTGGCCGCCGAAGGCCGCATCGTGGCCGCCCAGGCCAACGGCAATGCCGTGCTGGTCGAAGTGAACTGCGAAACCGACTTCGTCACCAAGAACCCCGACTTCGTGAAGTTCAGCGACAACGTCGCCGAGATCGCACTGAAGTCCGGCGCCAACGATGCCGAGGCCCTGAAGGCGGCTGCCTATCCGGGCGGCGGCACGGTCGAGGAAGCCTCCAAGGCGCTGGTCGCCACCATCGGCGAGAACATCCAGGTGCGCCGCATGGCGCGCGTGGCCAATGACGGCGTCATCGCCAGCTATCTGCACGGCGGCCGCATCGGCGTGCTGGTCGCGCTCAAGGGCGGCTCCGAAGAGCTGGCCAAGGGCGTCGCCATGCACGTGGCTGCGATGAATCCGCAGTTCGTGCGCGCCGAGGACGTCCCGGCCGATTTCCTGGCCAAGGAAAAGGACATCGCGCTGAGCCAGATGTCCGACAAGGAAAAGAACAAGCCGGCCGACATCCTGGAAAAGATCGTCAGCGGCAAGGTCGCCAAGATCATTTCCGAAGTCACCCTGCTCGGCCAGCCTTACGTGCTGGACACCAACGTCACCGTCGCCGACGCACTGAAGAAGGAAGGCGCCGATGTGGTGTCGGTGGTGCGCCTGGCCGTTGGCGAAGGCATCGAGAAGGTGGAAGAGGATTTCGCCGCCGAAGTGATGAAGCAGGCGGGCCTGGCGTAAATCGCTGCGCTTTGCTTGTACGAAAGGCCGCGGGAAACCGCGGCCTTTTTTTGTAGGTTGGGGTGCGAACCCAACATCATGTTGCTTGCATACATGGCAATGCTGGGGTTCGCACACCCCAGCCTACGTGCGTGGCTGCAAAAGATCCCATTTGTTGCCATACAGGTCTTCGAACACCGCCACCGTGCCGTACGGTTCCTCGCGCGGCCATTCGAGAAAACGCACGCCGCGCGAACGCATCACCTCGTAGCGCGCGTAAAAATCATCGACGTGCAGAAACAGGAACACGCGGCCACCACCCTGCTCGCCCACACTGGCATCCTGTTCGGCCGTGCTTGCCTGCGCCAGCAGCAGCCGCGTCTCGCGCGAACCGGGTGGCGCCAGCAATACCCAGCGCTTGTCGCCGCCGAGCGGAGTGTCTTCGATCAATTCGAAATCCAGGCAACGGGTATAGAACGCGATCGCCTCGTCGTAATCACGCACCAGCAATGCAATGGCGGCGATGGTGTGCTGCATGACAGGCTCCGGCTGTGACTGCGTCGTGAAACGTCGGGATCAAGCATAAAGGCACGATGCGCTGACGTCTGCCACGCGCTCCGCTACAATGCGGTCGTTTTGCGTGTGGCATCGGAAAAACGCGCGCCTGCCTCACGGCGCGTCGACGTGCCGCCTGCAAGTTGTTATGCCCGATCGGCGTCCGGAGCGTCTCGCAGCCGTTGCCGGTGTTCCACCTATCCACCCGGAGTCCTCATGAGCGACCAGCTAAAGTATCGACGCATCCTGCTCAAACTCTCCGGTGAAGCGTTGATGGGCGACGCCGACTACGGCATCGACCCGAAGGTGATCGGCCGCCTCGCCGATGAAATCATCGAAGTGCAGAAGGCCGGCGTACAGATCGGCGTGGTGATTGGCGGCGGCAACATCTTCCGCGGCGCGGGGCTGGCCGCGGCCGGCATGGACCGCGTCACCGGCGACCACATGGGCATGCTGGCCACGGTGATGAATGCACTGGCCATGCAAGATGCCATCGAAAAGCGCGGCGGCTTCGCCCGCGTGATGAGCGCGATCCAGATCCACGACGTCGCCGAGGATTTCATCCGCCGCCGCGCGATCCGCCACATCGAAAAAGGCCGCATCGCGCTGTTCGCCGCCGGCACCGGCAATCCGTTCTTCACCACCGATTCGGCCGCCGCGCTGCGGGCGATCGAAGTGAGCGCCGATCTCCTGCTCAAGGCCACCAAGGTCGATGGCGTCTACAGCGCGGACCCGGCCAAGCATCGCGATGCCACGCGCTTCGAAAAGCTCACCTACGACCAGGTGATCGAGCGCAAGCTTGCGGTGATGGATACCGCCGCCATCGCCCTGTGCCGCGACCAGCGCATGCCGCTGCGCATCTACGACATGACGGTGCCGGGCAACCTGATGCGCATCATGCGCGGCGAGCCGATCGGCACATTGGTCGACGCCAGCTGATCCGCGCTGTCCACCAAGGCGCGCAACGCATTCGACGCTGCCCTGAACCCGGGTTGCCGTCCTGCCCCACCGCCCCTCACCCTCTCTTAACCCCCTGCTATACTTGCCGGCTTGCACGCCAACGGGTGATTTCACATGCTCAACGACATTAAACGCGATGCGCAGACCCGCATGGGCAAGAGCATCGATGCCCTCAAGCACGATCTGTCGCGCCTGCGCACCGGCCGCGCCAGCACGTCGCTGGTCGACAGCATCAAGGTGCCCTACTACGGCTCCGACATGCCGTTGAACCAGGTGGCATCGGTGGCCCTGGCCGACGGCCGCTCGATCGTGATCACCCCGTTCGAGAAGAGCATGGTCGCCCCGATCGAGAAGGCCCTGCTGGCGTCCGACCTCGGCATCACGCCGACCACGGCCGGCACGGTGATCCGCCTGAACATGCCGCCGCTCACCGAGGAACGCCGCCGCGAGCTGGCCAAGCACGTGTCGCACGAAGGCGAGAACGCGAAGATCGCCATCCGCAACGTGCGCCGCGACGCCTTGCAGCACGTGAAGGATCTGCTCAAGGAAAAGAAGATCACCGAGGACGAAGAGCGCAAGGCGGACGACGAGATCCAGAAGCTCACCGACCAGTTCGTCAAGGAAGTCGACAAGCTGGCCAAGGCCAAAGAAGAAGAGCTGATGTCCATGTAAGGCCATTGGCGTACGGGAACCGAACACCGGCACCTGGCAGTGACGCCATCAGACGGAGGCAACGAAGGGTGAGGGGTCCATCTTGCACAACCGCCGTCCCCTTCGGGGTTCCGGGCCAGTTCGCCGCGTGAGCCCCGCTTCCGCCATCATTCTCGCGGCCGCGAGGCAGGAAGGTGCCGGCCCATGGCCTTTCCCTGACGCTTGCGTTTTTGCCAGGTGCCTCGACGAAGCAGGTGTTCTCGCCCCCGTTACTCTCCATCCATGACCACGACTACGCACAACTACGTACCGCGCCATATCGGCATCGTGATGGATGGCAATGGCCGCTGGGCGAAAGCCCGCCATCGCCCGCGCAGCTTCGGCCACAACGCCGGGCGCAAGGCGGTACGCGAGGTGGTGGAAGGTTGCATCCGCCACGGCGTGGAAGCGCTGACCCTGTTCGCCTTCTCCAGCGAAAACTGGCAGCGCCCGCCGGACGAAGTCGGCGCCCTGCTGGACCTGTTCATGCGCGCGCTGGACAAGGAAGTGGACGAATTGCACGAGAACAACGTGCGCCTGCGCTTCATCGGCGACCTGTCCGCCTTCGACAACGCCCTGCACAAGCGCATGCTCGAGGCGGCCAAGCGCACCGCCGACAACACCAAGCTGCAGTTGAACATCGCCGTGAACTACGGCGGCCGCTGGGACATCGTGCAGGCCGCACGCAAGGCGGCCATGGCGGTGGCGCGCGGCGATCTTGCGGTCGAGGCCATCGACGAGGCGGCGTTCGATCGCTGGACCAGCCTGGGCGAGGCGCCGCCGCTGGACCTGTTCATTCGCACAGGTGGTGACCACCGCATCAGCAATTTCTTGCTGTGGCAGCTAGCCTATGCGGAACTGTACTTCACCGAGACACTATGGCCGGACTTCAACCAGGCCTCGCTGCAGCTAGCCATCAACGATTTTGCCCGTCGCGAGCGACGTTTCGGCCGCACCGGCGACCAGGTCGCCCAGGCGGCGGTCCGTTGAGCCGGCAGGCGGTGGCGCCCAACCAGCGCACGCATGCCGACATGCGACCGAACAAGGACCTCGCCGGACATGCGAACCGCCCCCTCCGTGCTTGCCTGCTGCGCCTTCGGCGCGCGGCCTGCGCCGTCGCCGTGACCAGGCCCTAGAGAACGTCCATGCTGCGACAGCGCGTCATCACTGCCCTGCTTCTTGCGCCCCTGGCGATCCTGCTGATCCTGCTGTTGCCGACCAGCGTGTTCGCCGGCCTGCTCGCCATCGCGTTCCTGGCCGCCGCGTGGGAATGGACGCGGCTGGCCGGCATGCGCAGCCGCGTCGCGCGCGGTGTGGCGCTGGGCGTCGTGCTGATCGCCTTCGCCGCGCTGTGGTCGCTGCGCGACGTGGCATGGTTATGGCCGACGCTGATCGTCGTCGGCGTGGCCTGGTGGGTGCTGGTATGTGTGTGGCTGCGCCATTTCGCCTTCGCCGCCGCGCCGACCACCGAGAACCGCAACCTGAAACTTCTGGCCGGCGCGTTCGTGGTGTTCCCGGCCTGGGTCGCCGGCCTGAGCATCCATGGCAGCCCGTCGCACGGCCATATCTGGGCGTTCCTGGCCATGCTGCTGGTGTGGGCGGCCGATACCGGCGCCTATTTCGCCGGCAGCTATTTCGGCAAGGGCAAGCGCAAGCTGGCCCCGCAGATCAGCCCCGGCAAGACCTGGGTCGGGGTCTACGGCGCCTTCGCCACCAGCGCGCTGGTGGCCGCGGCGGCCGGCTGGCTGCTGGGCGTGCGCGACCTGCGCCTGCTCGGCCTGATCGTGGTCACCATCCTGACGGTGGCCAGCTCGATCGTCGGCGATCTGCTGGAAAGCCTGATGAAGCGGCACGCCAACGTGAAGGACTCCGGCGCGCTGTTCCCGGGCCATGGCGGCCTGCTCGACCGCCTGGACAGCGTATTCGCCGCCCTGCCGGTGTTTGCCCTGGGGAAATTGCTGCTGGGGCTTTAGACGCCCTGTCTTGAGCGACCCTTTCCTGGCGCGGTCTTCACAGATGGAACTGCCGCCGCGCCGTGCGGTCGATATCCCAACCCCGAGCGTACGCCCCGCGCCGCCTGTCAGCGTTTGCGGCGGGTACTTCGCAACGCTTGCTGATAAGCTTTGAGTTCCCAAGAGACGTACCTGCTTTGATGAATCCCTTCCTCGGCTCCGTATTCTGGCTGCTCGTCACGCTCGGCGTGCTGGTCACCTTTCACGAATTCGGACACTACTGGGTGGCGCGCCGCTGCGGGGTGAAGGTGCTGCGCTTCTCGGTCGGCTTCGGCAACGCCATCTGGAAGCGCATCGGCCGCGACGGCACCGAATACCAGATCGCCGCCATTCCGCTGGGCGGCTACGTGAAGATGCTGGACGCGCGCGAAGGTGAGGTCGATCCCGCGCTGCGCGACCAGGAATTCACCGCGCAGCCGATCTGGAAACGCATCGCCATCGTGGCCGCCGGCCCGGGCTTCAATATCATCTTCACCATCGTCGCGTTCTGGCTGATGTTCGTGCTGGGCCGCACCGACTACGCCCCGGTCGTCACCGCCGCGCCGCAGAGCCTGGCCGCGCAGGCGGGCATCCAATCGGGCGACCGGCTGCTTACCGTCGGCGGCACCCCGGTAACCACCTGGAGCGGCTCCTACGACGTCATCGTCAACGCGCTGCTCGGCCGCACGCCGCTGGCGGTGACCGTGCGCGGTGCGGATGGCGCGGAACGCGCGCTGGTGCTGCCGCTCAACCGCCTGCCACCGGGTGAGGAAGTCGGCCAGTACGTGGACAAGCTGGGCCTGGAACTCGCTCCCGCCCCCCCGATCGCGGCCACCGTCACGCCCGGCGATCCGGCCGCACAGGCCGGCCTGCAGGCGGGTGATCGCATCCTGCGCGTCAACGGCACCAGCGTGGCGGATTTCAACGACATCGGTAAGCAGGTCAAGGCCGCCGCGGTGAAGTCGCCCAAGCTGTCGGTGGACATCGAGCGTAACGGCAAGCCGATGACCTTCCTGGTGTCGGCGCGCATGCAGGCCGAACGCGGCCAGCCACCGCAATGGCTGATCGGCATCACCGCGCAGGCGCCCGAGGTGGCGATCCAGCACTACGGTCCGCTCAAGGCAATCAGCGAATCGCTCGCCCTCACCTGGCAACGCACCACCGACACCTTCGGCATGGTCGGCAAGATGATTTCCGGCGAAGCATCGACGCGAAACATCTCCGGCGTGATCGGCATCGCGCAGGTGGCCAACGCCGCCGCGCAGTTGGGCCTGGATCGCTTCCTGGAATTCCTCGGCCTGGTGTCGCTCAGCCTGGCGATCATCAACCTGCTGCCCATCCCGGTCTTGGATGGCGGCCATCTGCTGTATTACCTTATCGAGCTGATCAAAGGCAGCCCGGTCAGCGAGCGCACCATGATCGCGGGCCAGTACGTGGGCATCGCCTTGCTGTTCACGCTGATGGGGTTGGCGTTCTACAACGACATCCACCGCATCATCCTGCCCTCGTGAGACGGATGCGCGCCACTGGCAACCTCCGGTTGAACGCTGGCCGCGATCGTCCTGTCGCACGGGGAACCTAAGTGTCATGCGCGGAACAACGCGAAGCCGGGATGATGCCGGCTTTGGAAAAAAATGCCGCGGGGCTGCCAATGGCGGCCCCGTCCGAATAACACAACGGAATCGACGATGAAGCGTATCGCCGCCCTGATCCTGCTTGCCTCCCTCTCTACGAGTGCGTTCGCGCTCGAGCCATTCGTCGTTTCCGATATCCGTATCGAAGGACTCAACCGCATCTCCGCCGGCACGGTGTTCAACTACCTGCAGATCAACAAGGGCGACCGCCTCACCACCGAAGAAGCCCAGCAGGCGATCCGCGCGCTGTACGGCACCAAGTTCTTCAGCGACGTGGAGCTGGAACGCGACGGCAACATCCTGGTGATCAAGGTGACCGAGCGTCCGTCGATCGCCAAGCTCAGCATCCGCGGCAACAGCGACATCAAGACCGATGACCTGAAGAAGGGCCTGAAGGAAATCGGCCTGTCCGAAGGCGAAACCTTCGACCGCCTCGCGCTGGACCGCGTGCAGCAGGAACTGATCCGCCAGTACTACAACCGCGGCAAGTACAACGTGTCGGTGTCGCCGCACGTGACCACGCTGGACCGCAACCGCGTCTCGATCGACATCGAAATCCGCGAAGGCAAGGTCGCCAAGGTCAAGGAAGTGAACATCGTCGGCAACACGGCGTTCACCGACAAGGAGATCGAGGACAACTTCGAGACCGGCACCACCAACCTGCTGTCGTGGTACTCCAAGAACGACCAGTACTCGCAGGACAAGCTCTCCGGCGACCTGAAGAAACTGCAGTCCTACTACATGGACCGCGGCTACGCCGACTTCGGCATCGACTCCACCCAGGTGACGATCGCGCCGGACAAGCGCGCGATGTACATCGCCGCCGACGTGGTGCAGGGCGACATCTACCACATCTCCGGCACGCACCTGCTGGGCCAGCTGATCCTGCCGGAAGAAACGCTGCGCAAGCTGGTGTTCGTGAAGGACGGCGATCTGTTCAACCGCCGCGCCATCGAAGCCACCTCCGACTCCATCAAGGCGCTGCTCGCCAACATCGGCTACGCGTTCGCCAAGGTGAACTCGGTGCCCAAGCTGGACAAGCCGAACAAGACCGTCGACGTAACCTGGTACATCCAGCCCGGCCCGCGCGTGTACGTGCGCCGCGTGATCTTCCAGGGCAACACCCGCACCGAAGACGACGTGCTGCGCCGTGAAATGCGCCAGCTCGAAGGGGCGTGGTATTCGCAGGCAGCCATCGACCGCTCGAAGATCCGCCTGCAGCAGTTGGGCTACTTCAAGACCGTCACCATCGACAAGCAGACGGTGCCCGGCAGCGATGACGAAGTCGACCTGACGGTGAAGGTGGAGGAACAGTCCGCCGGCAGCCTCACCTTCGGCGTGGGTTATTCGCAGTACTCCGGCATCATCCTGTCGGCCTCGGTATCGCAGAACAACTTCCTGGGTACCGGCGACCGCTTCAGTATCGGCGCACAGCGCAGCGACTACCTCACCTCGATCAATGCGGGCTACTACAACCCGTACCTGACCGACAACGGCATCGGCATCGGCTACAACGCCACCTTCTCCAAGGCCGACTACAGCAGCCTGGGCAGCCAGTACGCCAGCTACTCGAACAGCACCAAGTCGTTCTCGACCACGCTGGGCGTTCCGATTACCGACTTCGACCGCTTGAGCGCCAGCCTCGGCATCGGCAGCACCAAGATCAACACCTACGAGGGCTATACGCCGCAGGTGCTGATCGACTACATCAACGCGCTCGGCCACCAGACCATCCATACCTGGACCGGCTCGCTGAGCTGGGTGCACGACACGCGCAACTCGTACTGGGCGCCCACCCACGGCGGCCAGCTCACCGCCGGCGTGAACGTGGCGCTGCCCGGCTCCACCGTGCAGTACTGGACCTTGAACGCCGAGGCCAACCACTACTGGCCGCTGTGGAAGGGTTTCGTGCTGTACCTGGACGGCAAGGTCGGCTACGGCGATACCTACGGCACCCAGAAATTCAAGAACACCACCTCCGACTACGACGCGTCCGATCCGAAGAACGTGATCGGCTACAAGGCCGGCGACAAGGTCACCTTCCCGTTCTGGATGAACTTCTACGCCGGCGGCGTGACCGACCTGCGCGGGTTCCAGGACAACACGCTCGGCCCGCGCGCGTGCGCAGGCTTCAACAGCAGCACCGGCAAACCGATCCAGCCGGCCATCAACGGCTACTGCCCAGGCAGCGCCTACACCTACGCGCAGCCGATCGGCGGTGCGTTCAAGGTGCTGGGCACGGCGGAGCTGTACCTGCCGCTGCCGTTCCTGAAGGACATCAACACCGCGCGCGTGTCGCTGTTCATGGATGTCGGCCAGGCTTACCGGGACGTGCAGAGCTTCAGCGCCAGCCAGCTCGATGCGTCGGCCGGTGTCTCGCTGCACTGGCAGGCGCCGATCGGCCCGCTGATCATCAGCCTCGGCTTCCCGTTCCGCACGCAGCCGGCCGATCGCCAGTACGAAGAACGCATCCAGTTCACCTTCGGCAGCCAGTTCTAATCGACGCTTGCCTGGATCACGAAGGCCGCGTGTCAGCACGACACGCGGCCTTCGCCGTTTCTTGAGCTCGACAACGGTTGCAAAACAGCCCGCTTCTGCATGAATCTCGTCTTCTTCGAAACAGGGGAAGACCAACGATGCAGACCGCCCGGCCTGACGTGGAGCCGCTTGCGCATTCGAACATGCAACGGCGTCTGATAGGCATCGCAGCCGCCTTGCTGATGTTGCTGTTCGCCATCCAGATCGTCAGCGTGGTGCGGCAGGAATCGCTCAGTTGGGATGAAGGCGACCATATCTTCGCCGGCTACATGGCGTGGAAGACCCACGACTATCGGTACAACCCCGAGCATCCGCCATTGATGAAGGCGCTGGCGACTTTGCCGCTGCTGGGCCTGCCGCTGAAGGCGCCGGCGGACCAGCAGCGCTACTTCAAGGAAGAAGCCTATCTCGACGGCCGCGAACTGTTGTTCCACAACCCGCCCTACAGCGTGGAATCGCTGACGCTGCGCGTGCGGCTCGCCGCCGGCATCGTCGCCTTGCTGCTGGCTGCGCTGGTGTTCTGCGCGGCGTGGGAGATGTTCGGCCTGGGCGCGGGCCTGCTGGCCCTGGCGCTGCTCACGTTCGATCCGAACATCCTGGCGCACAGCGCGCTGGTCACCACCGACATCGGCGTTTCGTGCTTTCTGCTGGCGGCGGTGTATGCGTTCTATCGCTATCGGAAAAAGCCTTCCCTGTCGCGTCTGTTGGTAGCCGCGATCGCGGCGGGGCTCGCGCTGGCGACGAAACACTCCGCGATTTTGCTGATCCCGATGCTGGGCGTGCTGGCGCTGCTGGAGTTGTTCTATCCGCTCGCCGAACAGGAGATACGTGCAAATCTGTCCAGGCGCGCGCTGCACCTGGGCGGAGCGTTGATCGCGATCGGCGCCATCGCCCTGCTCGTCCTGTGGAGCTTCTACGGTTTTCGCTACGCGGCCCGTCCCGGAACGCTGCAGCTGACGCCGTCGCTGGTCGACTACGTCAAGCCGCTGAGCCCGCAGGAAGCCAAGGGCGTGCTGCTGCTGGCGCACTGGCACGTGTTGCCGGAAGCGTACCTGTATGGCCTGGCGGACGTGCGCTCGATGGCCAATGGCATGTCCAGCTTCATCTTCGGCAAGGTGTTCGAACACGGCGTGGCGTATTACTTTCCCGCCGTGCTGACGATCAAGTCGACGCTCGGCCTGCTGGGTGCGATCGTGCTCGCGCTGGTGGCGCTGGCGACAGGCAGGTTGCGGCCATGGCGCGCGGCACTGTTCCTGCTGCTGCCGGCGTCGGTCTATTTCGTGGTGGCGATGACTTCCAGCTTGAACATCGGCGCCCGGCACATCCTGCCCGTGTACGTTTTCCTGACCGTGCTGGCCGCGGGCGGATGCTGGGCCTGGGTGCGCCGTGCCGGCACGTGGAGCCGCCCGTGGGCCGCCGTGGTAGCGGTGCTGCTATGCGCGCACATGGCTTCATCGCTGCGCGCGTATCCCAACTACATGGCCTACTCCAACGAACTATGGGGCGGGCCGATGCAAACCTACAAGGTGCTGACCGATTCCAATGCGGACTGGGCGCAGCAACTGCTGGCGGTGAAGCAGTATCTCGACCAGCGCGGTATCAAACAGTGCTGGTTCGCGTATTTCGCCGACCCGTTCCTGCGCCCGGCCGACTACGGCATTCCATGCAAACCGATGCCGACGCCCGACGCGATGTGGGAACGGGCCGCTTACGAGGTGCCCGAGCAGATCCACGGGCCGGTGCTGATCAGCGCGGGCGACTGGACCTGGTACGAAATGGGTTCGAGCGTGCTCAATCCGTACCGCGCGTTCCAGGCGCTGGCGCCGGCCACGGTGATCCAGGGCGGCGTGCTGGTCTACGAGGGCGATTTCCATGTACCGCTGGCGGCGGCCCTCAGCCACGTGCAGCGATCGGCGATCCTGCTGGAGCAGAAGAACCCCGCCGGCGCGCTGGCCGAAGCGCAACAGGCGGCCGCGATCGCCCCTGATGACCTGCAACCGCAGGAGGCGCTGGGCGATGCGCTGGCCGCCACCGGCGACAAGCCCCAGGCGCGCGAAGCCTACGCCAAGGCGCTCAAGGTGGCCGCCACGATGGAAGACGGCGCGCGGCAGACCTGGAGCAAGCGCCTGCAGAAGAAGCGCGAGGGGCTCGCGCCCTGATGCACGCCGCGCAGGCGCTCCCCGTGCGCCTGCGCGGCCAGCGGATGCCCGCAGCCCTGAGCGACCCTCTACAATGCGCCGGTTGCCCCTGGAGCTTTGGATGAGCACGACCCACTACAGCGTTGCCCAGCTGGCCGAGCGTTTCGGCCTGGAATTCCGTGGCGACGGCGCGCGCATCATCGATGGCGTCGGCACGCTGGCCGGTGCCGGGCCGACGCAGCTGAGCTTTCTCTCCAATAGCAAATACACCGCGCAGCTGGCGGGCACGCGCGCCGGCGTCGTGGTGCTCAGCGCCGAGGCGGCGGATAGCTGCCCCACCGCCGCGCTGATCGCGCGCGATCCCTACGTGGCGTACGCGCATATCGCCGCCCTGTTCGAGCGCCTGCCTGCGGCCCTGCCCGGCATCCATCCTTCCGCCGTGGTGGCGCCCAGCGCACGCGTGAGCGCCTCGGCGAGCATCGGCCCGTGCTGCGTGATCCAGGACGGCGCCGTGGTGGAAGACGGCGCGATTCTTGGTCCGCACTGCATCGTCGGTCCCGAATGCGTGGTCGGCGCGCAGTCGCGGCTGGTCGCACGCGTCACCCTGGTGATCCGCGTGACGCTCGGCAAGCGCGTGCTGGTACACCCGGGCGCGGTGATCGGCTCGGATGGCTTCGGCCTCGCCTTCGACCGCGACCACTGGGTGAAGCTGCCGCAGCTCGGCGGCGTGCGCATCGGCGACGACTGCGAGATCGGCGCCAACACCACCATCGACCGCGGCGCGCTGGACGACACCGTGCTGGAGGAAGACGTGCGGCTGGACAACCAGATCCAGATCGCCCACAACGTCTACATCGGCGCGCACACCGCCATGGCCGGCTGCGCCGCCGTCGCCGGCAGCGCGAAAATCGGCCGTTATTGCATGATCGGCGGCAATGCCGGCGTGCTTGGCCATCTCGAACTGGCCGACCGGGTTACCATTACCGCCAAGAGCCTGGTGACGCATTCGATTCGGGAGGCTGGCGAGTATTCCTCCGGAGTGCCGCTGCAAGAGAACCGACAGTGGCGCCGCAACGCGGCGCGCTTCAAGCACCTGGATGAATACGCGCGCCGATTGTCGGCGCTGGAGAAGGATAAGAACGATGACTGATAGCACCGCCCCGATCACCCTGCCAGTGACCGTGGAGCAGATCCAGCAACTGCTGCCGCACCGTTACCCGTTCCTGCTGGTGGACCGGGTCATCGAGATCGTGCCCGAACAGAGCGTGGTCACGCTGAAGAACGTGACCATCAACGAACCGTTCTTCAACGGCCATTTTCCCGGCCACCCGGTGATGCCCGGCGTGCTGATCGTGGAGGCGATGGCGCAGTCCGCCGGCCTGCTCACGCAGATCAGCGCCCGCCTGAAAGGCAATGCCGCCAGCCCGCTGTTTTATCTCGCCAAGGTCGACAACGCGCGCTTCAATGCGCCGGTGGTGCCGGGCGACCAACTGCGCATGGAAGTTAGGCTCAAGCGCCTGCTGCGCAGCATGGGCCTGTTCGAGGCGCGCACCCTGGTCGACGGCAAGGAAGTGGCCAGCTGCGAACTGATGTGCGCTGCGAGGTCGGATAAATGATCCATCCGACCGCGCAAATCGATCCTTCCGCCGTCATCGGCAACAACGTGAGCATCGGCGCCTTTACGGTGATCGGTGCCGACGTGGAGATCGGCGACGGTACGGTGATCGGGCCGCATGTCGTGGTGCAGGGTCCCACCAAGATCGGCCGCGACAATCGCATCGCGCAGTTCGCCTCGCTCGGCGGCGATCCGCAGGACATGAAGTTCAACGGCGAGCGCACGGAGCTGGTGATCGGCGACCGCAACCTGATCCGCGAATTCGTCACCATCAATCGCGGCACCGGCGACGGCGGCGGCGTCACCCGCATCGGCAACGACAACTGGCTGCTGGCCTACGTGCACGTGGCGCACGATTGCAAGATCGGCAATCACACGATCTTCTCCAACTACTCGGCACTGGCCGGTCACGTGGAAGTGGGCGACTGGACGGTGTTCTCCGGCTATTCCGGCGCGCACCAGTTCTGCAAGATCGGCGAGCACGCGTTCATCGCCATGGGCTGCCTGCTCGGCGCCGACGTGCCGCCGTTCCTGATGATGGCGAACGACCAGGGCGGCCGTCCGCGTGGCCTGAACACCACCGGCCTCAAGCGCCGCGGTTTCGATCCCGAGCGCATCACGGCGATCAAGCGCGCCTACCGCACGCTCTACACCTCCGGCCTGTCGCTGGCCGAGGCGCGCGAGCAACTGGTCGCGCAGGCCAAGGACAGCGAGGACGTGCGTGCGATGCTGGATTTCCTCGATCGCAGCGAGCGCGGATTGGCGCGCTAACGCCATGCGCCGCGCACGCCATGTCCGCTGAAGCCGAAGCGCCCCTGATCGCGCTGATCGCCGGTGAAGATTCCGGCGACCAGCTCGGCGCGGATCTCATCGCGGCGTTGCGCCGCCGTTATCCGCAGGCGCGCTTCGTCGGCATCGGCGGCGCGCGCATGCAGAGCCAAGGTTTCGAATCCTGGTACGACATCCGCGAGCTGTCGCTGTTCGGTTTCGCGGAAGTGATCAGCCACTTGCCACGACTGCTCAAGCTGCGCAAGGAACTGGTTGCGCGATTGCTGGCGGCGAAGCCGGCGATCGTGGTCGGCATCGATGCGCCCGATTTCAATCTCGGCGTCGAGCGTCGCTTGAAGCAAGCGGGTTTGCGCACGGTGCACTATGTGAGCCCGTCGATCTGGGCGTGGCGCGAGAAGCGCGCCGACAAGATCGGCCACAGCGTGCATCGGGTGTTGTGCCTGTTCCCGATGGAGCCGCCGATCTACGCGCGGCACGGCATCGATGCGCGTTTCGTCGGCCATCCCCTGGCCGATCGCTTTGCGCTGGTCTCCGACCGCGTGCCGGCGCGCCGCACGCTGCAACTGCCGCTGGACGCACCGGTGCTGGCGCTGCTGCCCGGCAGCCGGCATTCCGAACTGGATCGCATGGGCGCGATCTTCCTCGACGCCGCCCGCCGGGTCGCCACCGCCATGCCCGGTTTGCGCGTGGTGATCCCGGCTGCGAACTCGCGCGCGCTCGCCACGCTGAAATCCATGCTTGCGCGAGGCCCGCACGACGATGCGGCGCCGATCCTGGTCGACGGCCACGCGCACGAAGCCATGCTTGCCGCCGACGTGGTGCTGCTGGCGTCCGGTACGGCCACGCTGGAAGCCATGCTGGCCAAGCGTCCGATGGTGGTCGGCTATCGCGTATCGCCGTGGAGCTACCGCATCGCGCGCCTGTTCAACATGCTCAAGACCGACGTCTACGCGCTGCCGAACATCCTCGCCCGCGCCTGCGGCATGGGCAAAGACACCATGCTGGCGCCCGAGCTGATGCAGGATGATTTCACCGCGGAAAAACTTGCGCACGCCACCTTGCAACTGTTCCGCGACAGCGAGCGGCGCGGCGCCATCGTCGCGGCGTTCGAGCAATTGCACGAAGCCTTGCGCGGCCATCTGCCCGGCCATGCCGGCGATCACGCGGCGGCGGCGATCATTGAATTGATCGAGCGGTGAGATGAAACTTTGCGCAGATCAGCTCCCTCTCCCCTTCGGGGAGAGGGTTGGGGTGAGGGGTCAATCTCGCCTCGAAGGACATAACGGAGCGAGTGTTCTATGAAGGTCGAGGCAAGCCTTGCCCCCCTCACCTCACCCCTTTCCCCTTGGGGAAAGGGAGATGATGAGCTCTCCCCGGAGGGGAGAGGAGGCGAACGCGAAAAGCACGTTGCTCAATTAACAGCGGGCGTGGACGAAGCCGGCCGCGGCCCGCTGGCAGGGCCGGTGGTGGTCGCCGCGGTGATCCTCAACAAGCGCCGCCGCATCAACGGCCTGGACGATTCCAAGAAGCTCACCGCGGCCAAGCGCGAAACGCTTTACGTACGCATCGTCGAACGCGCGGTGGCGTACAGCGTGGTGGTGATCGACCGCGAGGAAATCGATCGCATCAACATCTTCCAGGCCACCATGGTCGGCATGACGCGCGCCCTGCTCGGCCTGATGCCGGCCGCCACCGAAGCGCTGATCGACGGCAACCAGCTGCCGAAAAACCTTCCCTGCCCGGCTCGCGCCATCATCGGCGGCGATGCGCTGGAGCCTTCGATCAGCGCCGCGTCGATCCTGGCCAAGGTCAGCCGCGACCGCCTGATGGTGGCGATGGATGCGCAGTTTCCGGGCTACGGTTTCGCCGACCACAAGGGCTATTCCACTCCGGCCCACCTCGCCGCGCTGCAGCGCCTTGGCCCTTGCGCCGAGCACCGGCGCAGCTTCGAGCCGGTCAGGCTGCTGCTGGATCAAGGCCAGCTTTTCTGACCGCACGAGGCCATCCTTGCGATGGCGCGATGTTCATTTGCCTATGCAACCTTGCCTATTGCACGTGCATCCGAGCAGGTATAGGAATGGAACCGCAAAGCCGCTGCGCCGGCATGCGAACGAAACGACGTAGCGGCCGTCCTGCATGGACGCGTCCACGCCGTCCGGTGCCAATAGCGCCATCGCGACACCGGACTTTTCTTAAGGAGGGTGCCATGATGCTTCCTTTCCGCCGCCGCCCAACGCCGAAGCCGACCACCAAAAAACCCGCGCCCAAAGCCACCGTGCCGCCGCCGGACGTCACCGAGCTTCACTTGCGCCACGTCGACTACAACCTGCAGCCGCTGAGCGTGGAAGGCCTTTCGCATTACATCGAGCCGGTGGTGGATGACGAACGGTTCCGGGTGCACTGAGACACGACGGGAATCGAGAATCGTCAATAGTCAATAGTCAGGAGCGGGGCTCCGCAAGGCTGCCGGACCTCGCTCTTTTACGATTTCCGAATCCGATTCCCGATTTACGTTCCTGCCCCCTTGTCAATTCTTGCCCGCTCCGACCCGCCCCGCTAGGCTGAGCCATTGCTTCGCGTGCGAGCCATGTCCGTCCGTTTCGCTCATCTGCATCTGCACAGCGAATATTCGCTGGTCGACTCGACCATCCGCATCAAGGCGCTGGTCGCCGCTTCCGTGCAGGCCGGTGCGCCCGCGGTCGCGCTCACCGACGAGTGCAACATGTTCGCCCTGGTGAAGTTCTACAAGGCGTGCAGCGCGGCGGGCATCAAGCCGATCGGCGGTTGCGACCTGTGGATCAGCGCGCCGGATGATCCGCGCCCCTGGCGCATGACGGTGCTGTGCCAGAACCGCGACGGTTATCTCAACCTCTCGCGCCTCGTCTCGCGCGCCTGGCGCGAAGGCCAGCACGGCGGCCGCGCGCTGGTCGACGCCGCATGGCTCACGCCCGCCGCGACGGACGGTCTGATTGCACTGCTTGGCCGCGAAAGCGAAATCGGACGCATCGCCGTCAACCAGGGTACCGACGCCGCAGCGCCGCGCCTGCACGTGCTGACGAACCTGTTTCCCGATCGCCTGTATCTGGAACTCACCCGCTGCGGCCGCGAAGGCGAGGAAGCCTGGAACAACGCCGCGCTGTTGCTCGCCACCGGCCACGATCTGCCGGTGATCGCCAGCAACGACGTGCGCTTTCTCAAGCAGGATGATTTCGAAGCGCACGAAGCACGCGTGTGCATCCACCAGGGCCGCGTGCTGGCCGATCCCAAGCGCCCGCGCGACTACAGCGACCAGCAATACCTGAAAACGCCCGAGGAAATGGCCGCGCTGTTCGCGGACATTCCCGAAGCGCTGGAAAACACGGTCGAGCTGGCCAAGCGCTGCAACTTGGAACTTACGTTCGGCACCTATTACCTGCCCGACTTCCCGGTGCCGGAAGGCCACGACCTGGCCAGCTACATCCGCGAAATCGCGCGCGAAGGCCTGAAGGAACGCCTCGCCCACGCACCGCTTGCCGAAGGCCACACGCTGGTCGATTACGAAGCACGCCTGGAACGCGAGCTGGACGTGATCATCAAGATGGGCTTCCCCGGCTACTTCCTGATCGTGGCGGACTTCATCAACTGGGGTAAGCAGAACGGTATTCCGGTGGGGCCAGGCCGCGGCTCCGGTGCAGGTTCGCTGGTGGCATGGGTGCTGAAAATCACCGATCTGGATCCGCTGCAATTCAACCTGCTGTTCGAGCGCTTCCTGAACCCCGAACGCGTGTCGATGCCGGACTTCGACATCGATTTCTGCATGGACCGCCGCGACGAAGTGATCGACTACGTCGCACGCAAATACGGCCGCGATCACGTCAGCCAGATCATCACCTACGGCTCGATGGCGGCCAAGGCGGTGCTGCGCGATTCCGGCCGCGTGCTCGGCATGGGCTACAACGCGGTCGACAAGATCGCCAAATTGATTCCGCCGCGTCCGCTCGATCTCACCCTTTCCGATGCGCTTGGTCGGTCGGAAAAATCGCAGAAAGAACCCGAGCGCGTGGTCAAGGAATTCTGCGAGCTGTACGAGCAGGATGAAGAAGCCAAGACGCTGGTCGATCTCGCGCTGAAACTGGAAAGCCTCACCCGCAACGCCGGCAAGCACGCTGGCGGCGTGGTGATCGGTCCCAAGCCGCTCACCGAATTCGCGCCGCTGTACTGCGAACCTGGCGGCGGCGGCGTGGTGACGCAATACGACAAGGACGACGTGGAAGCGGTCGGCCTGGTGAAGTTCGACTTCCTCGGCCTGCGCACGCTCACCATCATCGATTGGGCGGTGAAGGCGATCAACGCGCGTCGCGCGCAATCCGGCGAAGAGCCACTGGATATCGCCGCGCTGCCGCTGAACGATCCGGCGCCGTACGAACTGCTGAAAAAAGCGCAGACCGTCGCCGTGTTCCAGCTCGAATCCTCCGGCATGCAGCGCATGCTCAAGGATGCCAAGCCCGACCGCTTCGAGGACATCATCGCGCTGGTGGCGCTGTATCGTCCCGGCCCGATGGACCTGATCCCCAGCTTTGTCGCGCGCAAGCACGGCCGCGAGGAAGTGGAATATCCCGATCCGCGTGTCGAGCCTGTCCTGAAAGAGACCTACGGCATCATGGTCTACCAGGAGCAGGTGATGCAGATGGCGCAGATCGTAGGCGGCTACTCGCTCGGCGGCGCCGACCTGCTGCGCCGTGCGATGGGCAAGAAGAAAGTCGAGGAAATGGCGAAGGAGCGCGCCAAGTTCCGCGAAGGCGCGGCCAAGGACGGGCTCAGCGGCGAAAAGGCCGACGCCATCTTCGACCTGATGGAAAAGTTCGCCGGCTACGGCTTCAACAAGTCGCACGCGGCCGCCTATGCGCTGGTGTCGTACCAGACCGCGTGGCTGAAGGCGCACTACCCGGCCGAGTTCATGGCCGCGACGATCTCCTCGGACATGGACAACACCGACAAGGTGGTGACCTTCCTCAACGAGTCGCGCGCGATCGATCTTACGATCCTGCCGCCGGACGTGAACGCCTCGGCCTTCATGTTCGAGGCCGTCGAACCCCGGGTGATCCGCTACGGCCTGGGCGCCATCAAGGGCGTCGGCCAGGGCGCCTGCGAGGCGATTGCCCAGGAACGCAAGCAAGGCGGCCCGTACAAGGATCTGGCCGACTTCTGCCGCCGCGTCGACCCCACCAAGCTCAACCGCCGCGTGCTGGAAGCGCTGATCCTTTCCGGCGCGCTGGACGCCCTGGCGCCTACGCGCGCCAGCCTGATGCTGCAGCTGCCGGATGCGATCAAGGCGGCCGAACAGCACCTGCGCGATCGCCAGTCCGGCCAGAACGACATGTTCGGCGCCGCGATGGGTGCTTCCGCGCCGGTGGTGCAGGTGGACCTGCCCACCGCGCCGGAATGGCCGCTGGAGCAGAAGCTGCAAGGCGAGCGCGATACGCTTGGCCATTACCTCTCCGGCCACCCCACCGACCCGTGGCGCGAGGAACTGGCCCAGCTATCCACCTGCCCGCTGGGCGAAATCGCTGACCGCTACCAGCCGCCGCGCCCGCGCAAGAACGACGGTGACGACAACCGCTTCCGCCGCGGCCCCGACACGCCCTGGACCGTGGCCGGCATGGTGGTGGCCGTGCGCAAGCGCGGCGACAGCGACGCCTTCGTGCGCCTGGAAGACGGCACCGGCAGCATCGAGGTGAGCTTCTTCGGCGAGCTGTACCAGCAGGTCGCCCCGCTGCTCACTCGCGACGAACTGCTGGTGGTGGAAGGCGGCCTGCGCATCGACGAATTCTCCGGCGGCGGCTTCCAGGTGCGCGCGCGCAGCGCCTACACCCTGGCCGACGCCTGCCGCCGCTTCGCGCGGCTGCTGCGCGTGAAGGTGAACGGCATCGGCCCCGACTTCATCGCCCAGTTCCGCCAGGCCCTGGCCGGCCACCGCGGCGGCAACGCGGCCGTGCTGCTCAGCGGCTACCACAACGCGTTGGCGCAGGCGGACATCGAGTTCGGGCAGGAGTGGAAGGTGCACGCCATCCCCGAACTGCTGCGCACGGTGCGCGGGATGCCGGGGGTGCTGGGGGCCGGGGTGAGGATCGTGAAGTCGGAATAAGGGCAATGGTCCTTCAACCATCCGCCGTGTAGCGTCCCATACGCCCCCGTTCCCGCCCCGTCACGCGCCCCGGGTATACTGCCCCGCTTCTGTGCCACCTAGTGCCCGAATGAATCCCAATTTCCTCGATTTTGAACAACCGATTGCCGAGCTGGAGGCCAAGATCGAAGAGCTGCGGCATGCCAGCTCCGGCCAGTCGTTCAATATCGACGAAGAAGTCGGCCGTCTTCGCGAAAAGCTCAAGCTGAAGACCAACGACATCTTCCGCGACCTCACGCCCTGGCAGATCACCCAGCTCTCGCGCCATCCCGCCCGTCCGTACACGCTCGACTACATCGGCGTGATGTGCGAGGAGTTCCACGAGCTGGCCGGCGATCGCGCCTATGCCGATGATGCCGCCATCGTCGGCGGCATTGGCCGCATCAATGGGCGATCGGTGATGATCATCGGCCACCAGAAGGCGCGCGATACCAAGGGCAAAGTGCGCCGCAACTTCGGCATGCCGCGTCCGGAGGGCTATCGCAAGGCGCTGCGCCTGATGAAGCTGGCCGAACGTTTCAAACTGCCGCTGCTGACGCTGATCGACACGCCCGGCGCCTACCCCGGCGTGGGCGCCGAAGAGCGCGGCCAGAGCGAGGCCATCGCGCGCAATCTGCTGGAAATGGCCGAGCTGAAAGTGCCGGTGATCTGCACGGTGATCGGCGAAGGCGGTTCGGGCGGCGCGCTGGCGATCGGCGTGGGCGACCGCACGATCATGCTGCAGTATTCGACCTATTCGGTGATCTCGCCGGAAGGCTGCGCCTCCATCCTGTGGAAGAGCGCGGAAAAAGCCAAGGACGCGGCCGAAGCGCTGGGCATTACCGCGCCGCGCCTGCTGGAGCTGGGCCTGATCGACAAAGTGGTCCGCGAACCGCTTGGCGGCGCCCATCGCAATCCGCAATCGATGGCGGTGCGCCTGAAGGCCGTGCTGCTCAACGAACTGGACAAGCTCCAAGCCGTTCCGGTGCCGCAATTGCTGGAGCAGCGTTATCGTCGCCTGCGCAGTTACGGCGCCTATATCGAATAGGCGCATGCAGCATGGCGGGCGTGCAAGGCATCGATCACGTCAACCTCAGCGCGCCCGTCGAGCTGCTCGAGCGAGTTCGCCATTTCTACGTGGACGTGATCGGCCTGCGTGAAGGGCGGCGTCCTACTTTTCGTTCCGGTTCGCGCGGCTACTGGTTGTATGCGGGCACCGAGCCGGTGATGCATCTGACGGCGCGCGGCGAAGGCGAAGCGCGCGCACAGGACACCGGCTGGCTGGATCATATCGCCTTCGCCTGCGCGGGCCTTCCGGCCATGCGTGCCAAGCTCGATGCGGCCGGCGTCCCCTATCGCATTGACGTGGTGGATATGCCGCCGCAGGTCCAATTGTTTGTTACCGATCCGGCCGGCGTCGGCGTGGAACTGAATTTCCGCAGCTGACCGGCAGGTCGGGGTGCGAACCCCAACATCAGGTGCATGTGCAAGGAAAAAACGTTGGGGTTCGCACCCCAACCTACTGGCAGCCTTTCGATTTTTGCTGAAGAATCGCCCGACACTCACTCGGTGACTCTTCCATGCAGGTTCGCTTCCTTTTGCGCTGCGCACTCGTCGGCGCGCTATCGATCTGTGCGACTCATGTTTCCGCGCAAGCGGCGCCCAAGCTCACCGACATTGCCGAAGCGCGTACCGCCAAGGCTTTCGAAACGGCCCGCCAGCAAGGGCCGCTGGCCTTGCACGCGTTTCTCGCCGCCATGCCCAAGGGCGGCGACCTGCATAACCATTTGAGCGGCGCGGTGTATGCCGAATCATGGATCGCGCAAGCCGCGGCCGATGGTTTGTGCGTGGACATCGCCACCTCCAGCCTGGTCGACAAGCGCCACGCCAGCGCCCCGAACTGTGGCGACGGCCAGCGCCCCGCTACGGATGCACTGAGCGACCAGCACTTCTACGACACGCTGGTGGACGTCTTCTCGATGCGCAGCTTCGTGTCTTCGGCCGGCAACTCGGGGCACGATCACTTCTTCGACAGCTTTGGCCGTTTCCAGGCCGTTTCGCCAGAACGACACATGGGCGACTGGCTCACCGAAGTCAGCGCGCGCGCCGCCACACAAAACGAGCAATATCTGGAACTGATGGTGACGCCACCGTTTGCACACGCCAGGGAACTCGCTCGCACGCTGGGCTGGCAGGCCGATTTCGACGCCATGCGCAAGCAACTGCTGGCACGCGGTTTGAAGGATGACATGGCCGTCGGCGAACAACTGCTCACCCAGGCCCTGGCCGAACGCAACCGGCAGCAGCATTGCGACAGCGCCAAGGCCGACGCCGGCTGCGCGGTGCAGATGCGTTTCCTGTACCAGGTATTGCGCGGCGCGGCGCCCGAGCGCGTGTTCGCGCAAACGCTGCTGGGTTTCGAATTGGCGTCGGCCGATCCGCGCTGGGTCGGCATCAATTTCGTGATGCCCGAAGACGGTTACCTGTCGATGCGCGATTACGACCTGCAGATGCACATGCTCGAATATCTGCACCGCCTGTATCCGAAGGTGCGCATCAGCCTGCATGCGGGCGAACTGGCGCCCGGGCTGGTGCCGCCGGATGGCCTGCGCTTTCACATCCGCGAGGCGATCGACGTCGCGCATGCCGAACGCATCGGCCACGGCGTTGACGTGATGTACGAAGACCATCCCGAAAGCCTGCTCGATGAAATGGCTCGACATCACGTGCTGGTGGAGATCAACCTCACCAGCAACGACGTGATTCTCGGCGTGCGCGGCGCGGATCATCCGCTGCCGCTGTACCTCAAGCACGGCGTGCCGGTGGCGCTTTCCACCGACGACGAGGGCGTCTCGCGTATCGATCTCACCCACGAATACGTGCGCGCCGCCGAAGACTTCGGGCTCGATTACGCCACCTTGAAACAGATGGCGCGCAACAGCCTGACCTACAGTTTCCTGCCCGGCGAAAGCCTGTGGTCATCCAAGGCCTGCCTGGGCGTGGCACCGGGAAGCAGCGCGCCGGCCAGTGCCTGCCGGCATTGGTTGAGCGGCAGTGAAAAGGCGACCGCGCAGTGGGAATTGGAACGCCGCCTGCGCGCCTTCGAAGACAATAATTGAGCTCAGCCTGCGCGATCGCTCCGCTGCGACACGCGCTACCATGCCGCCATTCGCCGGAGATCCGCCATGGCCAACGAGCAAGCCGCCAAACTCGCCGTCCTGATCGATGCGGACAACACCACGCCGTCGATCGCCGACGGCCTGTTGGCAGAAGTGGCCAAGTACGGCACGGCCCACGTCAAACGCGCCTACGGCGACTGGACCGGCACCCAGCTCAAGAGCTGGAAGGAACAGCTGCTCACGCAATCGATCCAGCCGATCCAGCAATTCAGCTACACCAGCGGCAAGAACGCCACCGACTCGGCGATGATCATCGATGCGATGGACCTGCTCTATTCCGGCCGCTTCGACGGCTTCTGCATCGTCTCCAGCGACAGCGATTTCACGCGGCTGGCCGCGCGCATCCGCGAATCGGGCCTGATCGTCTACGGCTTCGGCGCGCGCAAGACACCGGAGCCGTTCGTGGCCGCGTGCGACAAATTCATCTACACCGAAATCCTCGCTTCCAAAGCGGACGAAGAACAACCGCTGCAACCGCGCTCGCCGGCGCAACTGAAAAAGGACGCCGGCCTGATCAACCTGCTGCGCAACGCCATCGACGCCGCCTCGGACGACGAAGGCTGGGCGGGACTCGGCGGCGTGGGTTCGATCATCACCAAGCAACGCCCGAATTTCGATTCGCGCAGCTACGGCTACGGCAAGCTGAGCGACCTGATCGCGGCGATCGACCTGTTCGAACTGGATCGGCGCAGCCCGGGTGAAGGACGGCCGAAGGCGATCTACGTGCGCAACAAGCGCAAACCGGCGCACAGTTGAGCGCTATCCAGACCGGCGGCGCGCTACCGCCGGTCTGCGAGGCATCTACAAATTGATATTGAGGAACGTCACGGTGGGCACGCTGCCCGTCAACACGGTCACAGGCTGCGACGTCAGGCATTGCAGGGTCTGGTAGGGAGTGGGCAGGAACGCGGTGGTCGCCTGGAACGAACCGCCCTTGTTGTAGCCGTCCGTGATGGTGAAGGTAAGCACGGCCGGGACGGCAACGCCGGCGGTTGCGTAGGTCAGGCTGGTGAACGCCAGGGTGCTGGTCTGGCCGTTCTGCCATGTCAGGACGCCGGTGCCGACCGGCACCTGGCTGCTGATGGCCGTGCAACCGGCGTTGTCTATCGTGCCGAACCACCGAAAATTCACCGGCGCCGGATTGGTCAGGAAGTTGCACCCGTAAAAAATCGTCGTGATGGAGACGTGCTGCTGCGAGCCAATCGCTCCAAGTCCGGGTGAAAAATCATCTTCCGTCGCCGCCGTGCATGCACCCACGGCAAGCGTTTGCGCGGCGGCGCGCTCCGGAACTCCGAACGCAAGCGTCACCGCCAGCAACACGCTGCCAAGCAAGGCACTTCCGAATGTCGTACGCATCATGCGAACTCCTCCAGGATGTGGGAAAACGTTCAAGCGATTAGCCGCGATGCTTTGCGGCGTTCGATCATCGCGGCTGCCGTGGTTTGCACGGACCAACGCATGCTTCCTTGCCGATTGCCGTCCCTGAAGTGCGGCGAATGCTAGGCCTATTACTTGCCATGCGACGTGATCGCCAACACAAAGAGCCCACCGAAAACTCGGGCACGTGTCCCCCTTTTTGGCATTCGGCCCGGTGATGGGCCAAACTGGCGCCCGATACGTTTGCGTAGCCGCCGCCATGAACGGAAACCTCACCTTGCCAAGCATGCTCGCGGCAGCGCTGGCAGCACAGCCGGACGGTAGGCTATGTGTCGCCTACAGCGGCGGCCCGGATTCGACCGCGTTGCTGCATGCGCTGGCACAGCTTCCGCAAGCGCACGAACGTGGCTTGCGCGCCTTGCACGTGGATCACGGCCTGCAGGCCGAAAGCGCGCGCTGGGCGGCCCATTGCCGTGCGTTCTGCGCCGCGTTGGGCGTGGCGTGCGACGTACACGTCGCCAAGGTGGATCGATCCGGCGGCATTGGCCTGGAAGCGGCCGCGCGCCATGCGCGCTATGCAATTTTTGCCGAGCATCTGCAGGCGGACGAACGCCTGGTGTTCGGGCATCACCAGGACGACCAGGCGGAAACGGTATTACTGAAACTGTTGCGCGGTGCCGGGCCGGAAGGTCTTGGCGGCATGCGGGCGGAACGTCCCCTAGGGCAAGGTCTGGTATGGCGGCCGTTGCTCGACGTACCGCGGCAGGTGCTGCTCGATTACATCCAGGCACACGACCTGCCCTGCATCCATGATCCGTCCAACGACGATCGGCAACTCGCGCGCAATCATCTGCGCCACGAAGTGCTTCCATTGTTGAAGGCGCATTGGCCGCAGGCAGTGGTCTCCATCGCGCACAGTGCCAAGCTGAGCCGCGCCGCCGCCGACAGCTTGCAGAACGAATGGATGGATGCGCTGGAAGCCCTGCGCGACGACACCACCAACAGCCTCGACGCACGCGGCTGGCTCGCGCTGCCTTCCGCACTGCGCGATCCGCTGCTGGCGCACTGGCTGCACGCGCAGGGACTGCCGGCGCCGACCACCGCGCAGCGCCAGCAGATCGAACGCCAATGCACGGCGCAGGATGGCCAGCTGCCGTGCATTCAATGGGCCGGTGCCGAAGTGCACGTGTGGAAGCATCGCTTGTGGGCGATGGCGCCACGCGACCCGACGCCATCACCCGCACAATCGCCATGGCAGGGCGAACTGCTGACGTTGCCCGATGGCGGATCGCTCAGCCTGGAGCCCGCAACCCGGCTGCCAGTGACGCTGAGCGTACGCTGGCGCCGCGGCGGCGAGCGGATCAAGCCTGCCGGCGATCGACATACGCGTAATCTGCGCGCGCTGTTCCAGAGCGGAACCGTTCCGCCGTGGCAGCGGGACTTCTGCCCGCTGCTGTACGAAGACGATCGACTCATTGCCGTGGCCGATCGATGGCTGAGCGCTCGCGCCGAAACGATCTTTCACCAGGCTGCTGCACGGCCACGTTGGCGACCCGGGCGTTAACCCTGCTAGGTTGGGGTGCAAACCCCAACATCTCCATGTGACCATCTATCCGGATGTTGGAGTTTGCACCCCGACCTGCGTTACGGCTCTTGCGCCGCTTCGCTTTCTACCCGCTGCGGTATCGGCGCAACCACCGCTTCGGTTACCTTGCGGTTGACGAAATACATCAACACAAACGAAGCAAGCGTCGTGAAGACCAGGATGTCGCCCAGCACATCGAAGTGCTGCAACCTGCCAGCCGCGGATTGAACCACCACCATGCCGCCCAGCATCGCGGCAAGCCCGCCGGACACCTGTTGCAGCGAGGAGCTGATCGACATGTAGGCGCCGCGATCGCTCGGCTTGGGCAAGCCGGACATCAACGCGGACGAGGAAATGATGCGCGAGAAGATGCCGATCTGCAGCAAGGCGCTCACCGTGATCAAGGTCCACAGCGTCACGTTCGACATGCGCGTGTAGATCAGCACCATCACGATCGTCATCGCGCAGCCGAAGGCAAAGATGCGGAACTTGCCGAACGCATCGCTGGCGCGCCCGAGCAATGGGCCCATCACGGCCGACACCATGCCGGTGATCAGATACACCACCGTCAGCATCTCCATCGGAATGCCGAGGTTGTTCACGATGAACAAGGTGGAATACGGCATCAGCATGAAGCCGCCCATGGTCAGCAAGGCGGTGGTGGCAAAGCCGATCAGGTAATCGCGCGTGGTCAGCGTGTGCAGCAGGTGATGCAGCGGATTGCGATCCGGCCGCAGCGCCAGATGCGCATTGACTGGACGCAGCCGCCCCAGGATCGCCGCGCCAACGGCCGTGCACACCACCACGATCAGAAAGAACGGTGCATTCCAGCCCCAATGGCTGGACAGCCACAAGCTCAACGGCAGACCCAGCACCGTGCTCGCTGCGAACGCCGACTGGATAAAACCCATCACGCGTCCACGCATCGACAACGGGAACAGGTCGGTGACGATCGCCATCGACGCCGCGCCGACCACGCCGGCGAACAGGCCGGTGAACATGCGCGCCAGCAACAGCAGCGTGTAGGTGTGCGCAAGCGCGCAGAACAACGTGCCGAGCATGAAGCCGCTGTAGAAGATCAGCAGCAGCTTTTTGCGGTCGAAGCGATCGGCGAAGCCGGCCGCGAGAATGCCCGATACGCCGGCGGCGAACGCATACGCGGACACCACCTGGCCGAACTTCTCCGGCGTGATGTGCAAGGCCGGCACTACCAGCGCGCCCAGCGGCGCCAGCAGCATGAAATCCAGCACGATGGTGAACTGCAGAAAGGCCAGCACGGCCACGACGAATTTCTGATAACCGGAAAAGCCCGTGCCGCCCGATTCGGCGGCAGGCGAGGACGCAGTCGTCGTCACAAGAACTCCTATGGCGAGCCTGGCTGGCCTCGCGCGGGTTTTGGGGAGGGTCGCAGGATATATCTTCGATATATCGAAATCAAGCCTGCCAGGACAGGCATTGGCGACGGTCCGGACAACGCCTTGCATCGCTGCACGCTACGTGCTCCACATCCGGGCCATGCCGATCCGCAGCAACGATTGATTCCGCCTTAACGCTGCGCTAGCGTTGCCGGCCATGGCCAAGCCCACTTCCGCCCCTGCCGAAACCACGTCGGTCGCCGACTTCGAGCACTCGCTCGACGAGCTGGAACAACTCGTGGCGCGCATGGAAGGCGGCGACATGAGCCTGGACGAATCGCTCAGCGCCTTCGAACGCGGCATCGGCCTTTATCGCCATTGCCAGCAGGCGCTGGACCAGGCCGAACTGCGCGTGCGCCTGCTGCTCGATCCGGAAGCGCCGGAAGCAGCCGAGCCGTTCACGCCTGGCGAGCCGTAAATCGGGAATCGTCAATCGTGAATAGGCGAGCGATGCCATCGCGGCCGCTTTGGACTATTCACGATTCCCGATTGACGATTCCCGCTATTTGATCAGCCGCAACGCAAACGGATAGCGGTAACGCACGCCTTCGTTGGCTTTCACGCCGGCGACGATCGTCAGCACCAGCCAGCCGACGCCGATGATGATCCACAACGGAATCGCGATGATGAAACCGATGCCGAAGGTGATCACCGAAAGGATCAGCAGCACCAGCGTGGCGATCGCCACGGTGATGTTGAAGTTGAGCGCTTCCTTGGCCTGATCGGCGACGAACGGCATGGTGTCTTTCTTCACCAGCCAGATCACCAGCGGGCCGATGAAGCAGCCCCATCCCGCGCCGAACGAAGCGGTAAGCAAGGCCCCCAGCAACGCCGACAGGTGCGCGAACATGCCCCAGGTACGCTCTTCGGCGGGAATATCTCCACCGATGGGTTCGCTCGGTGGAGGCGGTACGACGGACTCGGGCGGAACGCTCATAAGCATCTCCTTTCAAGTCGTGCAAACGCCGGCCCATGCCGGTGTGCGAAGCATCCTAGCAGGGTGCGCAGGAACTTGCCGTTAGCCTTTTTTCCTACTCGCCGGCGATGGTCATGCGATCGAGCAGGATCGAACCGGTCAGCAAGTGCGAGCGCCTGTCCACGTCGCCGCCCACCGCCACGATGCCCATCAGCATGTCGCGCAGGTTGGCGGCGATGGTGATTTCCTCCACCGGGTAGGCGATGGCGCCGTTTTCGACCCAGAAACCCGCCGCGCCGCGCGAATAGTCGCCAGTGATGGTGTTGACGCCCTGCCCCATCACTTCGGTCACCAGCAAGCCGGTGCCGAGGCGGCGCAGCATGCCGTTGAAGTCGTCCGCCTTGCCGCCGTCGCCGTGTCCCGGCTCGACCACCAGGTTGTGGATGCCGCCGGCGTTGCCGGTGGATGGCAACCCCAGCTTGCGCGCGGAATAACTGCCCAGCACGTAGCGGGCGAGCACGCCGTTTTCGATCAGCACGTTATCGCGCGTGGCCACGCCTTCGGCGTCGAAATTGCCCGAGCCCTGCCCACGCGGCAGATGCGGACGCTCCACGATAGTGAGCCACGAGGGCATGATCTGCTTGCCCGCATGATCGAGCAGGAAGCTCGCGCGGCGATACAAAGCACCACCGCTCACCGCGCCCACCATGTGGCCGATCAGGCTGCGCGCGATTTCCGGCGCGAACAGCACCGGCGCCTGCCGCGTGGACAGGCGCCGCGCACCGACGCGGGCGAGCGTGCGCTCGGCAGCCTTGTCGCCAAGCGCCTTGGCGTCCATGAAATCGTCGGCGCTGCGCACGCTGTCGTACCAGTAGTCGCGCTGCATGCCGGCGTCATCACCGGCGATCAGCGACAACGACAGCGAATGCCGCGTGCCGCGCTCGCGTCCCACGAAACCATGCGAGTTCGCATACACCGACAGGCTCTCGCCCACCTGTACGCTCGCGCCATCGGAATTGGTGATGCCCGCATGGGCGCGGCCGGCGGCTTCGATCCGCTGGCCCAGCGCGATCGCATCGGCGGTGTCGATCGACCAGGGATGCCACAGGTCCAGCTCGGGAAACGCCGTGGCCATGCGCGCAGCGTCGGCCAGCCCGGCGGCGGGGTCTTCCTCGGTGTAGCGCGCAATCGCGCACGCCTGGTCCAGCGTGGCCTGGATGGAATCGGCATTGAGGTCGGCGGTGCTGGCCGACCCCTTGCGCTGACCGAAATACACGGTGAGCCCGAAGCCGCGATCGCGCGTGTGCTCCACCGTTTCCACCTCGCCCAGGCGGACGTTCACGTTGAGCCCGGTGTCGATGCTGGCCGATACCTCGGCCTGGCTGGCACCCGCGGCGCGGGCGCGGCGAATCACGTCTTGGGCCAGTTCGGCCAGTCGGTCGAGTTCACGCTGGCTGGCGTCCTGGCGGGTGGCAACATCGCTCACGTGGGATTCCTGTCGAGGTAGATGAGTACAATAAGCAACAGGTGGGGCCGTCCCGACCCATTGCCAATAGTTGAATCCCGAAGGGTGCCATAGGAGCGGCCCATGTCCATAGCCACCGGCATCTATCGTCACTACAAAGGCCAGAGTTACCGCGTGATCGGCACCGCCCGGCACAGCGAGACCATGGAAGAGCTGGTCGTGTACCAGGCGCTTTACGGCGATTACGGCCTGTGGGTGCGGCCCGCCCTGATGTTCGCCGAGAGCGTGGAACTGGAAGGCGAGCCGATTCCCCGCTTCACGCTGGTGGAAGCGATGCCGCCCGAATTCGCCCAGGCCACCGACCGGAACCACCTGTGAACCGCACCTACACCGACGACCCCGAACACGACTACGGCCCCACCCGCACGCAACAACGGCGCGATGCGCTGGCCGTGCTGGCGCTGGCCTCGCAACTGGCGGAACTCCCGCCGTCGAAACTCGCGCGCGCCAACCTGCCGGACGACGTGCTGCGCGAAATCGATCATCTGCGCCGCATCACCTCGCATATCGCACGCAAGCGCCAACTCGGCTTCCTGGCCAAGGTGATGCGCCGCCACGACGACGAAGCGTTCACCGGCGCACGCGCGCTGCTGGGCGAGGATCGTGAGCAGCAACGCAAGGAAACGGCCGCCATGCACCGCATGGAAGCCCTGCGCGAACGCCTGCTGGAAAACGATGAAGCGTTTCAGGAACTGGTCGACCAGCATCCGGCGATCGATCGGCAGCATTTGCGTTCGTTGATCCGGCAGGCGCGTGTCGAACGTGATGCGAACAAACCGCCGCGTGCCTATCGCGAAATTTTTCAATTGCTGAAAAGTTTGGCCGCAGATGACACGTAAGCGTAATGCTACGTAGGCTGGGTTACCCCGACTTGATCCCTGTTTTTGATCACATCGCGTTGATCAGAGAAAAAGCCGAATAAAGCAATAAGTGCATCAAACCGCAATGCGGCTTACCTCCGTTCGTCGTCCCGGCGAAAGCCGGGACCCAGCGTCGTTAGCTTGCCAACTCCACGCACGATGCCACTTTTTGGCAACGATCTAAGTCACTGGATCCCGGCTTTCGCCGGGACGACAAGCAAAAAAGCGGGAATCTCGCAGTTACGCTTCGCTAACCCAACGCGGTCATGCAGACATTGTCGACCGATACACCTCGACAGATACACCCCGCGTGAACGCATGTCGCCTGCGGACGCGCCATAGTCAATGGCGAAACCACACTCAAACATCTCGTCAGGAAGCCGTACCACCCACCGTCATGCTCTCCACGCGCAGCGTCGGCTGGCCCACGCCCACCGGCACGCTCTGCCCATCCTTGCCGCACACGCCGATGCCCTCGTCGAGCGCCAGGTCGTTGCCGATCATCGACACGCGCGTAAGCACGTCAGGCCCGCTGCCGATCAGCGTTGCGCCTTTCACCGGCGTGGTGACCTTGCCGTCTTCGATCAGGTACGCCTCGCTGGCGGAGAACACGAACTTGCCGTTGGTGATGTCCACCTGGCCGCCGCCGAAGTTCACCGCATACAGGCCCTTCTTCACCGAGCGCAGAATCTCCTGCGGATCGTGCTGGCCGGCGAGCATGTAGGTGTTGGTCATGCGCGGCATCGGCAATTGCGCGAAGGATTCGCGCCGGCCGTTGCCGGTGGGCGCCATGCCCATCAGGCGCGCGTTGAGCTTGTCCTGCATGTAGCCCTTGAGGATGCCGTCCTCGATCAGCGTGGTGCACGAAGTGGGCGTGCCTTCATCGTCCACGCTCAGCGAACCGCGCCGGCCGGGCAAGGTGCCGTCGTCGACCACGGTGACGCCCGGCGCGGCGACGCGCTGGCCGATGCGCCCGGCAAACGCCGAGCTGCCCTTGCGGTTGAAATCGCCTTCCAGGCCATGGCCGATCGCCTCGTGCAACAACACGCCGGGCCAACCGGGCCCGAGCACCACGGTCATGGTGCCGGCCGGCGCTTCCACCGCATCCAGGTTCACCAGGGCCTGGCGCACCGCCTCTTCCGCGAAGGCATGGGCGCGGCCGTTTTCCAGCAGCTCGCGATACCCGTAGCGGCCGCCGCCGCCCGAGTAGCCCTGCTCGCGGCGCCCGTTCTGTTCCACGATCACCTGCACCGAGAGACGCACCAGCGGGCGTACGTCCGCCGCCAGCGTGCCGTCGGAGCCGGCCACCAGCACGGTGTCGAGCGTGGCGTTCAAGCTCACGATCACCTGCTTCACGCGCGGGTCGCGCGAGCGCGCATAGGCGTCCACTTCGCGCAGCACGGCGATCTTGTCAGGGTTGGGCAGGCTGTCCACCGGATCGATCGCCGGATAGAGCGCCTTCACGCCATTGATCGCCAGCGGCTTGCCCGCGCCATTGCCGCCCTGCGCGATGGCGCGCGCCGCCTTGGATGCTTCCAGCAACTGCGGCAGCACGATCTCGTCGGAGTAGGCGAAGCCGGTCTTCTCGCCGCTGATCGCGCGCACGCCCACGCCCTGCTCGATGGAGTGGCTGCCGTCCTTGACGATGCCTTCTTCCAGCACCCAGGACTCGCTGCGCGAATGCTGGAAGTACAGGTCGGCCGCGTCGATGGACGGCCCCATCAACTGGGTGAATACGCGATCGAGGTCGCCGGTGGCCAGGCCGCCGGGAGTGAGAAGGCGGTTTTCGGCCTGGGCGATAAGGGAATTCATGGAGGATGGCCCGCTTGGTGGAATCGGTCTGGTCAATCTGGGGTTGGACGGGGCAGTTTAAACCCATGCGACGCAGGCTACGCCAATAGTGCGAACAGGCCCTAAGATCACCACTGGCAGTTGCCCATCGACCAACCGCACGTGAAGGAACACCATGACCGATACGCCGAAGCCGGAATTGCTGGAAAAACTGATCGACCGCACCCTCAAGACGCCGGTCGAAGAAACCCGCGAGCTGCTGCGCAGCAGCGGCGAATTGAAGCCCGGACAAGGGACGGTCAGCAGCGTCATCGCGCTGTCGCTGGGCATCCTGTGCCTGCTTGCGGTGCTGGCCTTCCATTTTCCGCAATACCTGACCACGCCGGATCTGCGGCACAAATATTCGGTGGACGTGCTGCGCCAGTTGCTGCTGGTGGGCTTGCTGGTGGCCGGCGGGCTGTCCCTGGCCAACGTGATCCTGGGGCGCCGCCGCGAGATCAGCATCGTCGCGTTCGGCTTCGTCGTGCTCGCCACCGCGTTGGGCGGATCGCGCGTGCCGGTCGGCAGTTTTCCCGATCACACGCCGTATATCGGGCTGGACTGGTTCATCCTGGATCTGCTCGGATCCACGCTGATCTTCGTGGTGATCGAAAAACTGTTTCCGCTGTACAAAGGGCAGACCGTTTTCCGCAAGGAATGGCAGACCGACCTGAAACACTTCGCGGTCAATCATTTCATTGTCGGCCTGGCCCTGCTGACCGTGAACTTTCTGCTGCACCATTTGTTCGGCAAGCTACTCAGCAGTACGTTCCAGCAATACGTGCAACACATTTCGTTCGTGCCGCAATTGCTGCTGTGCATCCTGGTGGCCGATCTGGCGCAATATTGGACGCACCGCGCCTATCACGAAGTGCCGTTCCTGTGGCGCTTCCATGCCGTGCACCACAGCGTGAAAACCATGGACTGGCTGGCCGGCTCGCGCCAGCACATGCTGGAGCTGATCTTCACCCGCGTGTGCGTGCTCGCGCCGCTGTATGTGCTTGGCTTCAGCGAAGGCGTGATGAACGCCTACATCATCGTGGTCGGCTTCCAGGCGGTGTTCAATCACGCCAACGTGCATCTGCCGTGGGGGCCGCTGAAATATTTATTGGTGACGCCCGATTTCCATCATTGGCATCATGCATCCGATGACGAGGCCATCGATCGCAATTACGCGGCGCATTATGCGTTTCTCGATTACCTGTTCGGCACGGCCGTGAAGTCGAAGAAAAAGTTTCCCGAACAATACGGCGTGGTTGGCGATTACATGCCGGATGGTTTTGTGCGGCAGCAGCTGTTTCCGTTTCGCAGGTAGGTTGGGGTGCGAACCCCAACATCGTGATGTCTCAAAACATGGCGATGTTGGGGTTTGCATCCCAACCTACATTAGCGTGCAGCGCTCGAAGCCGACGCCGGCTGCGCTGAAGAAGCACTGCTCGCCGGCGCCGCCGGTGGCGAGGATCCCGTCGACGTAATCACCGGTTTGTCCCAGCTTCCCGTGACGTGGTAGCGCTGGGTCACCGCGTGATTGAGCCCCTTGCCCAGCACCGTCTGCACCGCCAGGCCCGCTGCTGCGCCGATCGGGCCGCCCACCACGGCACCCACGATCGGCAGGCTGTTGCCGATGTGCGGGATCACCACCATCTGCTGGTCGTAATCCTTGTTGCGTAAACCGGTGCGGCCGGTGACGCGAATTTCCGCGGCGGGGCCGTGGATCTTCAAGTTGTCGGTATAGGCGTTGCCGTTGCTGAGCTTGAAATCGCCCTTGATCGAGTCGAAGCCGAAGCCTTTGCCGAACACGTCGTTGAAATCGAACGACAGGCGGCGCGGCAGATCCGCAATCGAGGCCAGGCCGAACAGGCGGCCCACGCCTGGCGAGGCCTTGGGAATATTGCCGTTGATGACGTCGACGCCGAGCGTGCCTTCCATATTGCCCAGCTCGAATGCCCACGGGCCGCCGGGCCAGGTGGCGTTGAGCTGCGCCTTGGTCTTGCCGCCGTCGAAAATGCCGGCGTAGCCGAATGCGGTCAGCATGTCGCCAAGATTACCGGCACCGAAATCCACACGCAGGTGCGTGCTGCTGTGGGTGGGCGTGCCGTTCCAGTCGCCGCTGCCATTGACCTGCACGCTGCGCGATTGCGTGGAAAGCTGGTCGATATGCATGCCGTCCGGCGTCGGCCAGGTTTCCAGGCGCGCCTCGCCGAGCTTGGCCTCGTCCAGGCGCAGATCGTGCGCCCAGAAATGCAGCGGCGGAATGGCATGCGGATCGATGCCGGTGTTGGCCGGATCGGTCACCGGCACGGGAACCGGCGCTTCACCGGGCTTCCTGGCCGGCGCGGTCGGCTGCTTGGGCCAGTACATGCGCTGCAGCCGGGCGGTGATGCCGCGCTTGTTCAAATCCACCGTAGGCACGCTGAAGTGGCCGGATGCCGAAGCGCTGTCCACGTCCAGTTCCAGCGTGTCGGCTTTCGGAGCGGCGGTAACGTGCATCTGCGCGAAATCGCGGCCGAACACTTCGGCATGTTCGGTGGTGACGTCGATCGTCTCCAGGCTCATGCCCTTGCCGCCGCTGCTGCCGGCGATGGAATGCTTGATCCAGCCGGTCACGTCCAGTTGCGGTGCGTCGCCGCGAATGCGCATGCCTTGCGCGGGAAGGCCATCGGGCATCTGGTCGCCAAAGGCGAAAGTGGCGGCGAGCGGTGACTGATCGCCGTTGGGCAAGCGCAGGCGGCCACGCACGACCGAGCCGATCGATACCTGCATCTCGGCCCCGGCCGTGGGCAGGCCCATCGTGACGTGCAGCGGCAAGGTGTCGTCGGCCGCCTTGTTCAATGGCACCGGGAAGTTCAGCGCCACGCCGGACAGCGGCGAATCGATACTCAGCGTTTGGACGTCCGGACTGCCCGTGCCGGTGCGTGCAATCTGGTAGCCGATGGAAAACGCGCTGCGGCCGTCGGCCACCTCATCCAACCAGTTCAACTGCGGATAGCCTTGCAGCAGCTCCTGCACGGTGAAGTTGCCGTCGAGCTTGGCCGTCATCACCACGTTGGGATCGCCGGTGGCGCCTGCGATGGCCAGGTCCACCTGCGAGGGCTCGCCATGGAATCCGCCCGCCAGCGGGCCGGCATGGAAACCATGCGCGTCGAACGTGGCCGGCCCGCTCAGCTTGTCGAGCTGCAGATGCGATTCCTCCATGTTGAGATCGACATCCTTCAATTGCGCAGTGCCGTTGAGCAGGAAGTCGTGCATGTCCTTCATCGGCAGCGACAAGTGGAAATCGAAGTTGCCGGTACCGCCCAGTTTCAACTTGGCGAGCACGTCCGCGTGCTTGTTGCCGATCGGGCTGTTGGCGACGAAGTTGAGCAGGTCCGATGCATTGCCTTCGCCGCTCACGTTGAGATCGAGCGTGGTATGGCCCAGCTCGGGAATCACAGCCACTGCACGGTTCACCTTCACGCCCAGCGAATCGCCACTGCTTACTTCCACCAGCATGCCCATGTCGGTGAAGCTGGCCACTGCCTGCACGTGCTCGGCCACCGGCCAGCTTTTGCCGTAGCTCAAGGTGAGATCGTTGATGTTGGCGTGCGCCTCGAAACGGCCTTCGTTGTGATGGAACGGCCAGTTGGCCAGGCTGCCGCGCACCAGCACCGCGGCATCGTCGATATGGCCGCTGACGAACGCCTGGTCCAGCCAGTCGACCGCATGCGGGTTCAGCGAATCGATCGGCCAGAACAGTTTGGCCGCGGCGACGTCAGCGTGTGTCAGCGCGAGATAAACATCCAGGAACGGACGTCCGCCATCGCTGGGCATGGCGATTTCGCCCTGCGCATTGCCACCGTAGCCTTCGCCTTCGAAATCCAGGTCAGCGAGGCCGATATGCGTGGCGTCGTCGTCACGCCACGCAGCGATCGTGCCGGCCAACCGGCTCATCACGAACGGCTTGCGGAAGGTATGCGGCATGCTGATCGTGACCGCTTGCGCCGGCAGCTCCAGCGACGTGGCTTGCGCATCGCTGCGCACTTCGCCATGCAGATGGTCCAGCCCCGGCGCCTTGCCGACCGCCTGGATGCCCAGATCGCTGAACGCCACATCCAGCGTTCGCACTTGCGCGGCACTGTTCAAATGGAACGTGGCGCGCTCGATCAGGCCGTGCGGCTGTCCGGTGCCGACCCATTGCGCCTGGCCTGCAGGCAATCCCGGTTTCAAGGCGAGCCATGGCAGCAGCGGCGCGAGCTGCAAGCGGCTGGCCACGGCCTTGATGTCCGATTGCGGCGTGCCGAAGTGGTCAGCGTCCACGCGCAGCGCGCCGCCATCATGATCGGCCCAGCGCACGGTATAGCCATCGTCGCGCCGGCTGAGTTCGGCCAGGCCGCTCCATTGCGCAACGTTGACCTTGGCGCTTGCCGGACCGCTTACGGCCAGGTCGCGCAAATTGAGCTGGAACAGGTCGCGCACGATGCGGTTGTCGCGCCAGTCCATCCACGCGGCGATGTCGCCATGGCCGCTGTCCACGCTGTAGCCGCGCATGTCGAAACCGGTCAGCAGGCCGTGCAGATCGGCGTTCTGCGTCGCCAGCCACAGCTTGCCGCTGGCGCCATCGTCACGGAACCAGCCGGCTGCGCGCAGTACACCTGCAGCACCCATGCGATGCACGCGCGCGCCCACGCGGATGTGACTGCCTTGATGCGTTACGCGCAGTTGATCGGCCAGCAGCGTGTAGCGCTGGTTGATGAGCTGGTCGTCGATGTTGACGCGCAAGTTGTCCAGCCACAGTTCGACGGATAGACGGCCAAACGAAATGTTCTGCCGTTCGGCGCCGCCGGCCTTGCCGATGCCGTTGATGTGCCAGCGGCCATCCGCATCACGCGTGAGATCCAGCTCCAGGTCGCTGGCTTGCAGGTTCAACAGATGCCGCGAGGGCAGCAGCCAGCCGCCGAAATCCAGCTTCAGGTCCACCTCGGGAATATGCAGCGGCGTGCTGCTCGCTTCGCCCGGGCCGAACACCACGTCGCGCATGATGAAGCGCGGGCCGGACGGCTCCCAGCGCCCCTGCAGCGACGCGAAACTCACCGGCCGCTGCAGCTTGGCGCTGAGTTCCTGCGCCACCCATTGCGGATGCCGTGCCAGCAGCGGCAGCAACACTTGTGCGAGCGCTGCGGCAAGGGCGAACGCAATCAGCGCCACGCCCACGCTCCAGCCAAGCGCGCGTGTCATGCGCTGGATCCATGCTTGCTGCCACACGCTCATGCAGGGACTGCACCGGCGAGAAGTTTGAAGCGATTAAAGCAATACAACATCGAACTGTTCCTGCGAGTAATGCTCCTCCGCCTGGAAGCGTATGCTTTTGGAAATGAACTCTTCCAGTTCGGCCACGGCGGTGGATTCTTCTTCGAGAATACGACCCACCACTTTGGGGCTCGCCATCACCAAAAGTTTCTGCGCGTTGAACTGGCGCACGGCGCGGGTGATCTCGCGAAAAATTTCGTAGGTGACGGTTTCGGCTGTCTTCACCGCGCCACGCCCCATGCAGGCCGGACAGGGTTCGCATAGTTGGCGCTCGAGGCTTTCGGTGGTGCGCTTGCGCGTCATTTCCACCAGGCCCAGCGGCGACATCGGGTATACGGTGGTCTTGGCGTGGTCGCGCGCCAGGCCTTTTTCCAGCATGCGGATCACTTGCCGCTTGTGCTCTTCATCGGTCATGTCGATGAAGTCGATGATGATGATGCCGCCCAGATTGCGCAGCCGGAGCTGGCGCGCAGCCGCCTGCGCGGCTTCCAGGTTGGTGCGGTAGACCGTTTCTTCCAGGTTGCGTGTACCGAGATAGCCACCGGTGTTGACGTCGATGGTGGTCATCGCCTCGGTCTGGTCGACGATCAGATAGCCGCCGGATTTCAGCGGCACTTCCTTGCGCAACGCGCGCTGGATTTCGTCTTCCACGCCGTACAGGTCGAAGATCGGCCGCTCGCCGGCGTAATGCTCCACGCGATCATCCAGGTGCGGCATGAACTTGTGCACGAACTTGGCGACTTTCTCGTAGGTTTCGCGCGAATCCACGCGCACCTTCTCGATGTCGTCGTTGAGCAGGTCGCGCAGTGCGCGCAGCGGCAGCGCCAGTTCTTCGTAGACGCGGTCGCCCACTTTCGCCTTGGCGATATTTTCCTGCACCACGCGCCAGACCTTGCCGAGGTAGGTGACATCGAAGGCGAGCGATTCGGCCGATTGCCCTTCGGCATTGGTGCGCACGATGTAGCCGAGCCTGGGGTTACTGGAGTTGTCCTCGCCGATCAGCGGAGTGAGCACGTCCTTCAGGCGCTGGCGCTCGTTGTCGTCCTCGATGCGGGTGGAAATGCCGAGCGTGCGCGCATGCGGCAACAGCACCAGGTAGCGCGAAGGGATCGACAGATGGGTGGACAGCCGCGCGCCCTTGGTGCCGATCGGGTCCTTCACCACCTGCACCACGATCTCCTGCCCTTCGTGCACCAGCTCGCTGATCGAGGGCATGTGGCCATTGCCGTTGCTGGCGGCGATGTCCGCGCCTTCCGGCAGCGGCGGCCGCACGATGTCCGAGGCGTGCAGGAACGCGGCGCGCTCCAGGCCGATGTCGACGAACACCGCCTGCATGCCGGGCATCACCCGCTGCACCCGCCCCTTGTAGACGTTGCCGACGTAGCCGCGCCGGGACGCCCGCTCGACATGCAGCTCCTGCAGCATGCCGTTCTCCACCACGCCGACCCGGGTCTCGCGCGGGGTCATATTGATCAGGATTTCTTCGCTCACTTAAATTCCCCAGACATTCCGGCATTTATAGCCGTTAGCTGAGAGAACTGTCGATGCGCAGCGCACGCCTCCTGCTGTACTGCCCGGTTCGGTAAAGTGTCCTGCATGCACGCGCCCAAAATCGGTTCAGCCCTCTGTGACCGCCCGATCCTTCCCGATGTTCTGCGCCCCGGCCTGCGCCTGGTGTTCTGCGGCACGGCCGCGGGCAAACGCTCGGCCCAGGAAGGGGCCTACTACGCCCATCCGGGCAACATGTTCTGGCGCGCGCTGTTCCAGGCCGGGCTCACTCCGCGGCTGCTGGCGCCGCAGGAGTTCCCGCTGCTGCCCGACTTCGGCATCGGCCTGACCGACCTGGCCAAGCGCCACGTGGGCAACGACGACGAACTGCCCAGGGATGCGTTCGACGTACCCGCGCTGCTGGCCAAGATCGAACGCCACGCGCCGGGCACGCTGGCCTTCACCAGCAAGCACGCGGCACGCGCGGTACTCGGCGCGGACGTACGCTACGGCTTGCAGGATCATGCATTCGGTTCGACCAAGGTCTTCGTGTTGCCTTCGCCATCCGGGCAGGCGCGTGGGCATTGGGATCTTGCCCATTGGATCGCCCTGGCGGCGACGTAACGCAAATACATGCGGCCGTGCGCATGGCCTCCGGCACATGATTGCCGTCAGGAAAATTGCTTAGGCTGGCATCTTCCCGGCAACCTTCTATAGTCAGTCGATGCGCACCCGCGGCGGTCGCAAGGCTGATGGAAAGCATCGGTTATGTGGATCGTCAAAATCGCGCTCGAACGGCCGCTTACTTTCATCGTTCTGGCGCTGCTGCTGCTGATCCTCGGGCCGCTGGCGATCCTGCGCACGCCGGTGGACATCTTTCCGAACATCGACATCCCGGTGGTCTCGGTGGTGTGGAACTACACCGGGCTGCCCGCCGAGGACATGAACAACCGCATCATCAGCGGTTACGAGCGCGCGCTGACCACTACCGTCAACGACATCGAGCACACCGAGACGCAGTCGCTCAACGGTGTCGGCCTGGTGAAGGTGTATTTCCAGCCGAACGTGAAGATCGACATGGCCGTGGCGCAGGTCACCGCGATCTCGCAAACGGTGTTGCGCGGCATGCCGCAAGGCACGAACCCGCCGCTGATCCTGGTCTACAACGCATCCACCGTGCCGGTGCTGCAGTTTGCGCTGTCGTCGAAGGAACTGTCGGAAACCACGATCTTCGACGACGCCAACCAGATCGTGCGCACTTTCATCACTTCCGTGCGTGGCGCGGCCACGCCCTACCCTTATGGCGGCAAGCAGCGCCAGGTGCAGGTGGACATCGATCCGCAGGCGCTGCTCGCGCACAAGTTGTCGCCCAGCGACGTGGTGGCGGCGATCGGCGCGCAGAACCTGATCCTGCCGGCCGGCACGCAGAAGATCGGCGACACCGAATACAGCGTGCGCTTGAACGGCAGCCCGCAGCAGATCGAGGAACTCAACAACGCGCCGATCCGCACCGTCAACGGCGTCACCACCTATATTCGCGACGTCGCCCACGTGCACGACGGCTCGCCGCCGCAGACCAACGTGGTGCGCGTGAACGGCCAGCGCGCGGTGCTGATGTCGATCCTGAAGATCGGCGATGCATCCACGCTGGATATCGTCGACAGCCTCAACAACATGCTGCCGGCCATTCGCGCAGCGATACCGCAGAACCTGGATATCCATTCGCTTTCCGACCAGTCGCTTTTCGTGCGCGCGGCGATTTCCGGCGTGGTGCGCGAAGGTGTGATCGCGGCGACCTTGACCGGCCTGATGATTCTGCTGTTCCTGGGCTCCTGGCGCTCGACGCTGATCATCGCCATATCGATCCCGCTGTCGATTCTTGCCTCCATCATTGCGCTGTCGGCGCTTGGCCAGACCATCAACATCATGACGCTGGGCGGCCTGGCGCTGGCAGTGGGCATTCTGGTGGACGACGCCACGGTGACGATCGAGAACATCAATTCGCATCTGGAAGAAGGCAAGGAGGTGTACGACGCGATCATGGAAGGCGCGCACCAGATCGCCATACCGGCGTTCGTATCGACCTTGTCGATCTGCATCGTGTTCGTGCCGATCTTCTTTCTCGGCGGCGTGGCGAAATACCTGTTCGCGCCATTGGCCGAAGCGGTGGTGTTCGCGATGCTGGCCTCCTACGTGCTGTCGCGAACGCTGGTGCCCACGCTTTCGTTGTTCTGGCTGAAGAAGCACCAGCACGACAAGCAGGCCAACGGACCGCTCAGCCATTTTCAACTTGGTTTCGAACGCCGCTTCGAACGCCTGCGCGAAGGCTATCGCGGCGCGCTGGAAACCACCGAGCGCCATCGTGGCCTGTTCGCGGTACTGTTCTTCGCAACGTGCGCGCTATCGGTGGGCTTGCTGGTGCCGTGGCTGGGACGCGATTTCTTCCCGTATGTGGACGGCGGCCAGATCAAGCTGCATTTCCGTGCGCCGGTAGGGTTGCGCATCGAAGAAACCGCACGGCTGGCTGATGGCATCGAAGGCGTGATTCGCGACACCATTCCACAGCAGGAACTGGCCAGCATCGTCGATACGCTCGGCATTCCCTATAGCGGCATCAATCTTTCCTACAGCAATACCGGCGTGGTTGGCACGTCGGACGGTGACATCTTCGTGACGCTCAACGAAGACCATCGCCCCACCGTCGACTACGTGCGCAACCTGCGCCAGCAGCTCGCGCGGAAATACCCGGGCGTGATCTTCTCCTTCCTGCCGGCGGACATGGTGGGGCAGATCCTGAACTTCGGCGCGCCGGCGCCGATCGACGTGCAGGTGTCCAGCCACGATCCCACCGCATCGGCAAGGATCGCCAAGGAACTGCATGGCGATCTTCTGAATATCCCCGGGCTGGTCGACCTGCGCATCCAGCAGGCGCTCAACCTGCCGCAGCTCAACGTGACGGTGGATCGCACGCGCGCCAGCCTGGTCGGGCTTACCACGCAGGACGTCGCCAGCAATCTGCTGACGGCGCTGGCCGGTTCGTCGCAGGTCAGCCCTACCTTCTGGGTCGATCCGAAAACCGGCATCAGCTATTCGATCGCCACGCAGACGCCGCAATACCGCCTGGATTCCCTGCAGGCGCTGAAGAATCTGCCGATTCGCAGCGTGCCGGGCAGCGCCGCGGCGAACAGCAGCGCGACCGGCAGCACCATCAGCCAGACGCTGCAGAACCTCGCCGACTTCTCGCGCAGCCAGGGCGCGGCGATCGTCACGCACTACAGCACGCGGCCGACGATGGATCTGTACGCCTCGGTCGATCGCACGGATCTCGGCGCGGTGGCCAGCGACGTGCAGCGCGTGGTGGCCGAGCATTCCAAGCACTTGCCGCGCGACGTGAACATCGACGTGCGCGGCCAGGTGCAGACCATGCAGGCCTCCTACAAGGGGCTGATCGGCGGGCTGCTGTTCGCGATCGTGCTGGTGTATCTGTTGATCGTGGTGAATTTCCAGAGCTGGCTCGATCCACTGATCATCATCGCGGCATTGCCCGCCGCGTTGGCGGGCTTGGTGTGGATGCTGTTCCTCACCGGCACGCCGCTGTCGGTGCCGGCGCTGATGGGCGCGATCATGTGCATGGGCGTGGCGACGGCCAACTCGATTCTGGTGATCAGTTTTGCGCGCGAGCGGCTGGCGCATCATGACGATCCGGTGCAGGCCGCGATCGAGGCGGGCTTCCAGCGGTTCCGCCCGGTATTGATGACGGCGCTGGCGATGATCATCGGCATGGTGCCGATGGCGCTGGGCCTGGGCGAAGGCGGCGAACAGAACGCGCCGCTGGGCCGCGCCGTGATCGGCGGCCTGCTGCTGGCCACCGCCGCCACCTTGTTCTTCGTACCGACCTTCTTCAGTCTGTTGCATCGCCGCCGCAAGGCGCGCCGCGATGCAACTGCCGCGTGAGAGCCGATCATGTCCAGTGCCCCCGTTTCGCAGGTTCCTCCCAAGCCGTCGCGCGGCGCACGGCTCACCTTGATCGGCTTGGGCATCGTGCTGGTTGCGCTGGCGGTGTTCGGCATCGTCAAGCGCGTGCAGGCGCGCCACGAGTTGACCCAGGACACCCAGCGCAACGCCATTCCCACCGTGGCGACGATCACGCCCAAGGCCGCGGCCAAGGACGAGGCGCTGACCCTGCCCGGCACGGTGGCTTCGTGGCAGGACGCGCAGGTGTATGCGCGCACCACCGGATACGTCGCCAAGTGGTACGTCGATATCGGCGCCAAGGTGAAAAAGGGACAACGCCTGGCCGACCTGGATACGCCGGACGTCGACAACCAACTGCTGCAAGGCAAGGCGCAGATGCGCACCGACCAGGCCAACCAGGCGTTCGCGAAAGTCACCGCCGACCGCTATGCGAAACTTGCCACGCAAGGCCTGGTGGCGCAGCAGATCGCCGACCAGTACATGGCGCAATACAAGGCCGACACCGCTACCGTGCAGGCCGATCAGGCGAACGTGGCGCGGCTGCAGACCCTGCAGGATTTCAAGCACATCGACGCGCCGTACGACGGCATCGTCACCCAGCGCAATTTGAACATCGGCGCGCTGGTGGATTCCGGTGCCGGCGGCAGCAACCTGTTCGTGATCGCCGATACCAGCAAGCTGCGCGTCTACGTGGACGTGCCGGAAACCTATGCCGCCAGCGTGCGCATCGGCATGCCGGCCGAGGTCAGCCTGAATACCTATGGAGCGAAGCCGTTCGCCGGTACCGTGGCGCGCACGGCCGATGCGCTCGATCCGAGCACACGCACGCTGCGCACCGAAATCGACGTCGCCAACGACGATCAACAACGGGTGCCCGGCGTGTACGCCAACGTGAAGCTGCAGCTGTCGACCGCCACGCGCAACTACGTCGTGCCTGCCAACGTGCTGTTGTTCCGCGCCGAAGGCCTGCAGCTTGCATTGATCGACAGCCAGCAGCGCGTGCATTTGCAACACGTCACGATCGGTCGTGATTTCGGCAGCACGGTGGAAATCATCGAAGGCTTGGCCGATGGCGACCGTGTCGTGCTGAGTCCGCCGGATTCGCTGTATGAGGGTGAGCAGGTAAAAGTGAGCGAGCCCAATGCCGCGCAAAGGCAACGGCTTCCGTAGGTTGGGGTGCGAACCCCAACACCATGATTCTGGATACATGACAATGTTGGGGTTTGCACCCCAACCTACGGCTTCAATCAATCGGCGTGTGCCGATACACCGCCACGTCGCGCTCCTGCACCGCAGCGGCGTGATTCGACCACGCCTGGCGGATATAGGTCACCACCGCAGCCACGTCCGCGTCGCTCAACTGCTGCGCGTACGGCGGCATGGAATACGGTCGAAAGTGGTTGGCCGTCACCGGCGGGAACCCGCCGAGCAGCACGATGCGTGTCGCGTTAACGCCGGTGGGTTCCACCACCGATGCATTGCCATCCAGCGGCGGGTAGACGCCTGCAACACCGGCGCCGTCCTTGCCGTGACAATCCGCACAACGTTCCTCATAGATGCCATGACCGCGATCGGCCAGCGACTTGTCGTCGAAACTCGCGCGCATGGCCGCAGGCGTGCGCGCAGGCAGCGATAGCAGATAGTCGGCGATGGCTTGCAGATCGTCGTCGTGCAGATGTTGCGTGCTGTGCGCGACAACGTCCGCCATCGGACCGATCGCGGCGCCCTTGGCGGCCTGGCCGGTTTGCAGCACATCGATGATGTCCTGCCTGCTCCAGCCTTGCAGGCCGCCGTTGGCTTGCGGGCTCAAATCCGGCGCGTACCAGTCCTGTTCGGGAATGAGCCCGCCGCTGAGCGTGGCGCCGCCATTCAGGCCGCCCCATGCATCACGCGCGGCATGGCATTCGTTGCAATGCCCAAGCCCTTGCACCAGATACGCGCCGCGGTTCCATGACGCCGATTGCGAAGGATCGGCGCGGTATACGCCCGCCTTGAAGTACATCGCGCGCCACACGGCGAGCGTGCTGCGCAGGTTGTAGGGAAAGCGCAGTTCGAGCGGCGCATTCGGCTGGCGTACCGCCGGCAGGGAACGCAGGTATGCAAACAGCGCGATGGCATCGTCGCGCGTCACCTTGGTGAACGAGGTATACGAGAACGCCGGATACAGCAGTTCGCCGTTGCGCCCGACGCCTTCGTGCATGGCGCGCCAGAAATCATTGAAGGTCCATGCACCGATCCCGGTCTGGCCATCCGGCGTGATGTTGGGTGCCGGAATATGACCGAACGGCGTGGGCAACATGCGCCCACCGGCATAAGGCACACCGCCGCGCGCGGTATGGCAGGAAACGCAATCGCCGGCCGCAGCCAGGTAACGGCCTTGGGCGATGACGAGCGGATCTTTCAAAGTGGCGGCGATCGCCGGATCTTCCGGCGAGGTCGACGCATGCGTATGCCGTTGCGACAACCACACACCGGCAACCAGCACGATCGCCAGCACCGCCAGTACAAGCCATAACCCGCGCAGCCGCTTCATAGGCCGCTCCCCTGCACCTGCAGCAGTACCCCGCAACGCAGTGGCGGCGTGATCGAGCCTGCCGCTTGTGCGTGCGTATCGGCAGGCACCTCACGGCTCGCCAGCCATGCGGAAACGGCGGTGATGTCCGCCGGTGCAAGACGGTTGGCGATCTCGTCCATGCAATCGGGCGCTGCCGATGCACGCGTACCGGTGCGCCATGAACCGAGCTGCGAGCTGATGTAGTCGTACGGCAGGCCGACCAGCCCGGGCACGAACGGCTCCGCGCCGGTGAGCTGCTTGCCATGGCAGGCCTGGCACGGCGGTATCTTGCGCGCGGGGTCGCCAGCAGTGACCAATTGCTCGCCACGCTGCAGCGCGGATGGCGCCAGTGCAGGCAGCGGCTTGCGCGCATAGGGTACCTGTTGCGCGGAGAAGTACGCCGCGATCTCCTGCATGTAGTTGAGGGTGAGCGGACGCACGGTGTATTCCATCGGCGCGTACTTGCGCAGTCCGCGCTGGAAATTCTGCATTTGCAATACCAGATAGCCGGCCGGCTTGCCCGCCAGACGCGGAAAAAAGCCGCTGCCGGAAGAACCTTCGCCATGTACGCCATGGCAGCTGGTGCACGCGGCGATGCGCTGCTGCAGCGTATCGGGCACGCTTGGCGGGTCGGCGTGCGCGATGCCACCGGCAAGCAGGCCAGCCACAGGAAACACCCACCCGAAACGCATCGCCATGTTTGTGCGGCCCCTGGCACCCATGCCGGAAGTATAGGCGCGCGCCACGCGCCAACTGCGGCGCCTGCGGTTATGCTGCGGCATCACGCCACACGCTTCGTTGGGGAGTACTGCCATGTTCCGTCGACCGCTGTTAGGCGCCGCCGTCGCGCTTGCCATTTGGCCTTCCGCCGCGCTCTTCACCCAGGACAACGCCGGTGATGTGGCATGGCGAAGCGTGACCGAACTGCAGCAGGACATCGATGCCGGCAAGCTCACCAGCAAGGCGCTGGTGCAGGAAGACATCACGCGCATCCAGCAGATCGACCAAAGCGGTCCGACGCTGCGCGCGGTGCTGGAAGTCAACCCGGATGCGTTGAAGATCGCCGAGAAGCTCGACGCGAAACGCCGCCCCTTGCACAGCCCGCTGTATGGCATGCCGGTGTTGCTGAAGGACAACATCGACACGGGCGATCACACGTTGACCACGGCCGGTTCGCTTGCGCTGATGGATGCGCCGGCGCCGAAAGATGCCGCGCTGGTCACACGCCTGCGCGACGCGGGCGCGGTGATTCTGGGCAAGGCCAACCTCAGCGAATGGGCGGATTTTCGTTCCAGCCACGCCAGCAGCGGCTGGACCGGCCGTGGCGGGCAGACGCGCAATCCGTATGCGCTGGATCGCAATCCATGCGGTTCCAGCTCCGGTTCGGCGGTGGCGGTCGCGGCGGGCCTGGTGCCGCTGGCGGTGGGCTCGGAAACCGATGGCTCGATCATCTGCCCCGCGTCGATGAACGGCATCGTGGGCATCAAGCCGACATTGGGCTTGGTCAGCCGCAGCGGCATCATTCCGATCAGCCACAATCAGGACACGGCCGGTCCGCTCGCGCGCAATGTCACGGACGCGGCCATGCTGCTTACTGCGTTGGCAGGCAGTGATTCGCACGATCCCGCCACCGCCGAGGCGGACAAGCATGCGACCGATTACACGCGTTTTCTCGATCCGAACGGCTTGCGCGGCAAGCGCATCGGCGTGGTGCGCCAGCTGGCCGGCAACGAACCGAATGCCGATCGCGTGCTGGATGAAGCGATCGCCGCGATGAAAGCGCAGGGCGCGATCATTGTCGATCCGGTCACGCTGCCGCATCTGGCCGAACTCGGCGACCCGGAAATGACCGTGATGCTGTACGACTTCAAGCACGATCTCAACGCGTATCTGGCCGATCGCCAAGGCTTGAAGATGAAAACACTGGCGGACCTGATCGCCTTCGACAAGCAGGAAGCGCCACGCGAAATGGCCTGGTTCGGGCAGGATCTGTTCGAGCAGGCGCAGGCCAAAGGCCCGCTTACCGACAAGGCGTATCTGGATGCGTTGAACAAGGCCAAGCAGCTTTCGGGGCCGCAAGGCATCGATGCCGCATTGCAGGCGAATCATCTGGATGCGCTGCTTTCGCCATCGTGGGGGCCGGCGTACCTGACCGATCTGGTGCTCGGCGATCACATCGTCAGCGGCAATCCGACCATCGGCGGCGCTTCGCAACCGGCGGCGGTGGCGGGCTATCCGTCGATCGCCGTGCCGGCCGGATGGGCGCACGGCTTGCCGGTGGGCATCGTGTTCTTCGGCACCAAGTGGAGCGAGCCGACGCTGATTTCGATCGCCTACGGTTTCGAGCAGCACACGCATGCATGGCAGCCGCCGAAATTCCTGCCGACGGTGGATGGCAACGCTTACGCGCCGGCGCCACCGCAAAGCCATTAAATGCGCATCGGGCAGGCCGAAAATCGCTCGGCCTGGCCCGTTCCTTTGAATAAGGTGCCACCTCCCTTCCGCATGGAGGTTCCATGAAACCCTGGCCTGCTTTACTTGCGGCGTTGCTGGCCTGCGCGGCGACGCATGCCGATCCCGTCGATGCGGATATGCGCGCGACCTGGACACAACCGCAAAAGCCGTTTCGCATCTACGGCAATACCTACTACGTCGGCTCGCATGGTCTTAGCGCCATCCTGATCACCTCGCCCGAAGGCCACGTATTGATCGACGGCACCCTGCCGGAAAACGCGTCGATGATCGAATCGAACATCCGCGCACTGGGTTTCCGCGTGCAGGACATCAAGCTGATTCTCAACTCGCATGCGCATGGCGATCACGCCGGCGCCATCGCCGCGCTGGCGCGCGACAGCGGTGCGCAGGTGGCCACAAGCGCGGCATCGGCCAAGGCGCTGAAGCGCGGCGGCGACGATCCGGACGATCCGCAGCACGGCATGGCGCCGTTTTATCCCAAGGTCTCTAAGGTTCGCGTGCTGGCCGATGGACAGACCGTACATGTCGGTGCGCTGGCGTTGCAGATGCACGCCATGCCCGGACACACGCCCGGCAGCAGCGGCTGGACCTGGCGCTCCTGCGAAGCGCAGCGCTGCCTGTCGATGGTGTATGCCGACAGCCTCTCGCTGCTCAGTACGGATGATTACCGCTACACCGATCCGGCTCATCCGGAACGCCTGGCGGGTTATCGGCATGCGCTGGCGATGCTGGCAGCGCTGCCGTGCGACATCCTGCTTACGCCACATCCGCGCGATGGCTTTTTCGACAAGGCCGCACGCATTGCGCCAGGCAAACCCAATCCGCTCATTGACGCGCAGGCCTGCAAGGCTTACGCGAACGAAGGGCAGCGCAACCTACAACAGCGTGTACAGAAGGAAACACCAGCCAAGCATGAAACCACGTAGGTTGGGGTGCAAACCCCAACACCGCCATGCGCGTGTATCCAGGTGTTGGGGTTTGCACCCCAACCTACAAAGCCATGGTGGTCATCCAGCGTACGTGCGTGATCAGCTCACGCGCCCGGATTTGCGCACGATCAACATCGCCAGCTCCAATGACTGCTCGTAATTCAGCCGCGGGTCGACCATCGATTTGTACGCGCGCTGCAGATCGGCTTCGCTCAGGTCGCGCGCGCCGCCCATGCATTCGGTAACGTCTTCGCCGGTCAATTCCAGATGCACGCCGCCCAGCCGCGTGCCGGCGGCTGCATGGATGTCGAAGGCCTGGTCCAGCTCGCTGCGGATATTGTCGAAGCGGCGCGTCTTGTAGCCGTTGGAGGTGCTTTCGGTGTTGCCGTGCATCGGATCGGCCACCCACAGCACGCGGCGTCCTTCGCGCTTCACCGCTTCGAGCAGCGCAGGAAGCTTGGCGGCGATCTGCGCGTGCCCCATGCGATGGATCAGCGTGAGGCGGCCTGGCTCGTCTTCGGGATTCAGCACATCGATCAGCGGCAGCAATTGCTCCGGCGTTACCGACGGACCCACTTTCACCGCGATCGGATTGCGGATGCCGCGGAAATATTCCGCGTGCGCGCCGTCCAGCGCGGCCGTGCGCATGCCGATCCACGGGAAATGCGTGGAGAGGTTGAACCAGCCGTGGTGGCGCGGCACCTGGCGCGTCAATGCCTGCTCGTAGTGCAGCAGCAGGGCTTCGTGCGAGGTGAAGAAATCCACGCGCGTGAAGCCGGCGATCGGGCCAGCCAGGGTTTCCATGAAACGCAGCGAATCGCCGATGCCCGCGACCATGCGACGGTATTCGGCCGCCAGCGGCGAATGTTCCACCCAGGCCAGATCCCAGTATTCGGGGTGATGCAGATCGGCGAAGCCGCCGTCGATCAATGCGCGCACGAAGTTCATGGTGAGCGCGGAATGCGCGTGCGCGCGGATCAGGCGCTGCGGATCCGGACGGCGCGCTTCGCGGGTGAATTCCGGGCCGTTGATGACGTCGCCGCGGAAGCTCGGCAGCGTGACGCCGTCACGCGTCTCGGTATCGGCCGAGCGCGGCTTGGCGTACTGGCCGGCGAACCGGCCCACGCGCAGCACCGGCTTCTTGAGCCCGTGCACCAGCACCAGGCTCATCTGCAGCAGCACCTTCAGGCGATTGGAGATGATCGGGCTGGTGCAATCGGCAAAGCTTTCCGCGCAGTCGCCACCTTGCAGCAGAAAGCGCTTGCCCTCCTGCGCCTCGGCCAGCGCCTGCTTCAACGCCAGCACCTCCCATGAGGTGACCAGCGGTGGAAGCTGCGACAGTTCGCCAATCGCCTGATTGAGCTCAGCCGCATCTTCGTACTGCGGCTGTTGCAAGGCGACGCGTTGCTGCCAGGACGTGGGGGTCCAGGTGAGTGATTCGATGGAGCGTGCGGTCTGGCTCATAAACGCAACCTCGGCGTCGCGCGCTGCACCGTCGCACGGAGCGCCAATAGGGAAAGAAGGACGAACCACAACAAAGCCCACAGCGGGATGGGCAGGCCGAGGATCGGCTGGATCTTGGCGCATTCGCCGGAACCGGTGAACACCATCTTCAGCACTTTCGCCAACGGGAAGGCGTCGAACATATAGGCCAGGTTGGGACCGCACGCGGGGACCTGGTCCGGCGGCAGCGACATGATCCATAGGTGGCGCCCCGCCACCACAATGCCGAACACGGCGCCCAGCAGCACCAGCCCCGTGTAGAACCAGCGACCGCCGGCGCGCGGCCCATGGATCGCGCCCAGCAGGAAGAACACGGCCATGACCATGAAGCCGATGCGCTGGAAGATGCACAGCGGGCACGGCTCCATGCCCCACTGGTATTCGGCGTACAGCGCGAAGCCGAGCAGGCCCACGCAGATCAGAAAACCGACGAGAAAGCTGACGCGATAGGACCAGCGTAGGGGATTCATGGTGGGGCGGTCGAGGGACGGGATGCTGACATTACCCGCTCCCCGCGACGCTGTCAGCAGGCGCTTTCCTTAAGGCAACACTGATCACGTATCGCCGCCGTCATGACATTCAAATTCAATACGTGGGCCAGCCCCGTTTGTCCGCAGGCCCCGTCTCGGCGGACAGTCCGTCTGCCTTCGCCGACGGCCCTGTGGCCTGCGAACAGGCAGGGCTGGTGACGAGGGCGATACCTGATCGGTGTCGCCATAATCCGAAAAACAACGAGCCCCGACCGGTCACCCGGCCAGGGCTCGCATTTGGACGTCCAAACGAGTTTGGAACGGAGCTTACTCGGCAGCGGCTTCGGCGCGCGGACGATCCACCAGCTCGACGTACGCCATCGGCGCGTTGTCGCCGGGGCGGAAGCCGCACTTGAGGATGCGCAGGTAGCCGCCGGGACGCTCGCGGTAACGCGGGCCGATTTCCACGAACAGCTTGCCCACGGCCTGCTTGTCGCGCAGACGGGCAAAGGCGAGACGGCGGTTGGCCACGCTGTCGCTCTTGGCGAGCGTGATCAGCGGCTCGGCCACGCGGCGCAGTTCCTTCGCCTTCGGCAGCGTGGTGCGGATCAGCTCGTGCTTGATCAGCGACGACGCCATGTTCTTGAACATCGCTTCGCGATGGCTGCTGGTACGGTTGAGCTTACGCCCGGATTTCATGTGACGCATGATGAGACTCTCTTGTCTGTTGTTATGAAAAACCGGTCACGATTGACCGACTTTCCGCGGGTTACCCGCTTTGAAGCCCTTGCTGAAACGGGCTCTTATAAGAGTGCGGCCAAGGATGACCGCTTCTAGTGTTGAACCAGTGCGTCAAACACACACGGCCCATCATCTATCTACCACGGCGATCAAAGGCGATCGCACCAATAAAACCTACAGCCGCAGTCTCATCGACTGCGGCTGTAGTGATTACATCAGCCCAGCTGCATGCCGTGCGACAAGCCCGGCGGCGGCCAGTTTTCCAGCTTCATGCCCAGGGCGAGACCACGCACGCCAAGGACGTCCTTGATTTCGGTGAGCGACTTCTTGCCGAGGTTCGGCGTCTTCAAGAGCTCCACTTCAGTCTTCTGCACCAGATCGCCGATGTAGTAGATACTCTCGGCCTTCAGGCAGTTCGCCGAACGCACGGTGAGCTCCAGATCGTCGATCGGACGCAGCAGCAGCGGATCGAAACCGCCCTTCTCCGCCTTGTCCGTGGCGCTCTCGCGGCGCGAGAAATCGCCGAACACCGACAGCTGGTCGTTGAGGATTTCAGCGGCCTTGCGCACCGCGTCTTCCGCACCGATGGTGCCGTTGGTTTCGATGTCGAGGATCAGCTTGTCGAGGTTGGTGCGCTGCTCAACGCGAGCCGCGTCCACTTCGTAAGCCACGCGCAACACCGGCGCGAACGAGGCATCCAGCTGCAGGCGACCGATCGGACGCGCTTCGTCGTCCGGATGCTGGCGCGCGCTGGCCGGCTGGTAGCCGACGCCGCGACGCACCTTCAGGCGCATGTTGAGCGTGATGTCCTTGGTGAGATGGCAGATCACGTGTTCGGGATTGATGATCTCCACCGAATGGTCGACGGCGATGTCGCCGGCCGTGACCACGCCTTTGCCCTTCTTGGACAAAGTCAGGGTGACTTCGTCACCCGTGTGCTGACGAATCGCCACTTCCTTGAGGTTGAGCAGGACTTCGATGACGTCCTCCTGCAGACCTTCCAGGGTGGTGTACTCGTGCAGCACGCCATCCATTTCAACCTCGACGATGGCACTGCCAGGGATCGAGGAAAGCAGCACACGGCGCAACGCATTGCCCAGGGTGTGGCCGAAACCGCGTTCAAGCGGTTCCACCACCACCTTGGCGCGATTCGGTCCGAGCTGCTCAACGCTGAGGCCGCGAGGCCGCAGCACGCTAGTTGACGAAACTGCCATGCAGGGCTCCGGTTGATTACTTCGAGTAAAGCTCGACGATCAGCGCTTCGTTGATGTCGGTCGGCAGATCCGCGCGATCCGGAACCGACTTGAACGTGCCGGCGAACTTCTTGGCGTCGACTTCGACCCACTGCGGGCGCAGGTCCATCGTGTCGAACACGGTGGCGGCTTCCTGCACGCGCAGCTGATTGCGCGCGCGCTCGGTCAGCGCGATCTCGTCACCCGGGCGAACCTGGTAGGACGGGATGTTGACCTTCTTGCCGTTCACCAGCACCGCCTTGTGCGACACCAGCTGACGGGCCTGCGAACGGGTCACCGCAAAACCCATGCGGTAGACGACGTTGTCCAGACGGCTTTCCAGCAGGCGCAGCAGGTTCTCACCGGTGTTGCCCTTGAGGGTCGACGCCTTGGTGTAGTAGTTGCTGAACTGACGCTCGAGCACACCGTAGATGCGCTTGACCTTCTGCTTTTCGCGCAGCTGGACAGCGTAGTCGGACATGCGCATGCGCTTGTTGGCGCCGTGCTGGCCGGGCTTGTTCTCCAGCTTGCATTTGGAATCGATGGCGCGCGCCGGGCTCTTCAGGCTCAGATCCGAACCTTCGCGGCGCGCGAGTTTGCAGGTAGCTCCACGATAACGTGCCATGGTTGTGCTCCTTAGACGCGACGCTTCTTGGGGGGACGGCAGCCGTTATGCGGAATCGGCGTTACGTCGATGATGTTGAGAACTTTGTAGCCGAGGGCGTTCAGCGAACGCACCGCCGACTCGCGGCCCGGGCCTGGGCCCTTGATCCGCACTTCCACCGTCTTCACGCCGTATTCGCCAGCGGCACGACCGGCCTTTTCGGCGGCGACCTGGGCAGCGAACGGAGTGGACTTGCGCGAACCGCGGAAGCCCGCGCCACCGGCGGTCGCCCACGAGAGGGCGTTGCCCTGGCGATCGGTGATGGTGACGATGGTGTTGTTGAAGGAGGCCTGCACGTGGGCCACCGCATCGGTGACGACGCGCTTGACTTTCTTCTTGGTCTTAACCGGCTTTGCCATGATTTATTCCAGTTATTTCTTGATCGCGCGACGCGGGCCCTTGCGGGTGCGCGCATTGGTACGCGTGCGCTGGCCGCGCACCGGCAGGCCGCGGCGATGGCGCAGGCCGCGGTAGCACCCGAGATCCATCAGGCGCTTGATGGCGATGCCGACTTCACGGCGCAGATCGCCTTCCACGACATACTTGGCGATTTCGTGGCGGATCTTCTCCACCTCGCCTTCGCTGAGCGACTTGATCTGGACGTTCGGGTTCACACCCGCGTCCACGCAGACCTTCTTGGCCCGGCTGCGACCGATCCCGTAGATGCTCTGCAGGCCAACCCAGACGTGTTTCTGGACCGGCAAATTGACACCCGCAATGCGCGCCATGATGTACTTTCTCCGATGCTTTCTTGCGCGGTAAACGCGCAATTCTAACCTTAATCAAACTGTCAGGAAAGTCCTGCGGTACCTGGGGCACCGCTTACCTTCCACCGGGACCCGCCTGCGCCTCAGCCGCGGCGCAGGTTGGCCTTCTTGAGCAAACCTTCGTACTGGTGACTGACCAGGTGCGCCTGCACCTGAGCCGTGAAATCCATCACCACCACCACCACGATCAGCAGCGAGGTACCGCCGAAGTAGAACGGAACGTGCCAGGCGTTCTGCATGAACGTCGGGACCAGACAGACCAGCACCAGGTAGAGGGCGCCGACACCAGTCAGACGGGTCATGACCGAATCGATGTAGTCCGCCGTCGAACGGCCCGGGCGGATACCCGGAATCAGTGCGCCGGACCGCTTGAGGTTGTCCGCCGTGTCCTGCGAGTTGAAGACGATCGCCGTATAGAAGAAGGCGAACGTGATCACCAGGATCGCGTAGACGATGTCGTACAGCGGCTCGCCAGGGGTGAGCACCTGCACCAGGTTCTGCAACCAGCGCGACTGGTGGCTGGCATTGCCCCAGGTCGCCGCCATCGCCGGGAACATCAGGATGCTGTTCGCGAAGATGGGCGGGATCACGCCGGACATGTTGATCTTCAGCGGCAGGTGCGAGGTCTGGTTCATGTACGACCGTTGCCCGCCCGAGCGCCGCGCGTAGTTCACGGTGATGCGCCGCTGCGCACGCTCCATGAACACCACGAACGCCGTCACCGCCAGTACCAGCGCGACCACCATCACCAGCTTGATCGTGCTCAGCTCACCGTTGCCGGACATCGACAGGGTGTGCGCCACCGCGCCCGGCAGACCGGCCACGATGCCGGCGAAGATCAGCAGCGAAATGCCGTTGCCGATGCCGCGCTCGGTCATCTGTTCGCCCAGCCACATCAGGAACAGCGAACCTGCCGTAAGGCCGACCACCGAGGACAGGATGAACCCGAACCCCGGCATGTAGACCACCGGCACACCGCCCGCGGTCTGCTGCTTCATCAGCGCCACGGCGATGCCGAACGCCTGGAAGGCCGACAGGCCGACCGTGCCGATGCGGGTATACATCGTCAGCTGGCGCTGGCCCGACTGCCCTTCCTTGCGCAGCGCCTGCAGGCTGGGGATCACCGAGCCCATCATCTGCACCACGATCGATGCGGAGATGTACGGCACCACGCCCAGGGCGAAGACCGAGAAGCGTCCTAACGAGCCGCCCGAGAACATGTTGAACATGTCCAGGATGCCGCCGCTCTGGCCAATCAGGTTGGCCATCGCGTCCGGGTTCACACCCGGCACCGGAATGAACGAGCCGAGGCGGTACACGATCAGCGCACCGATCACGAAGAAGATGCGCTGACGCAGCTCGGTCAATTTACCGAGCGATCCGACCGATGTGCCCTTGGCTGCGGCCACGCGTTACTCCACGCTGCCGCCGGCAGCTTCGATGGCGGCCTTGGCGCCGGCCGTAGCCAGCAGGCCGGACAGCTTCACCGCGCGGCCGATCTCGCCCTTGGCGACGACCTTGACCTTCTTGGCGCGGCTGTCGATCAGGCCAGCCTGATGCAGCACGACGGCGTCGATCACGTCGGCCTTGAGATTGGCGAGCTGGTACAGGAACACCTGCTGGCTCTCGGCCTTCTTCAGCGAGCGGAAGCCGACCTTCGGCAGGCGACGCTGCAGCGGCATCTGGCCGCCTTCGAAACCCAGACGGTGGCTGCGGCCGGTACGGGCATGCTGACCCTTGTGGCCGCGGCCGGCGGTCTTGCCCAGGCCCGAGCCGATACCGCGACCGACGCGCAGGCGCGTCTTGCGCGAACCGGCGGCCGGCTTGATGTCATTCAGACGCATGATGATTACTCCTCGACCCGCACCAGGTAGTAGACCGTGTTGATCAGGCCACGCACCTGCGGGCTGTCCTTCAGTTCACGGACGTCGTTGGTCTTGTTCAGGCCCAGCGCCTTCACGCTCAAGCGGTGGCGGGCCTGTACGCCGCGCAGGCCCTTGACCAGGCGGACGCGGATGGTTTTTTCGTTGTTAGCCATTGCCCAGCACCTCTTCCACGGTCTTGCCACGCTTGGCAGCGATCTGCTTCGGCGAGGCAACGGCCTGCAGGCCCTTGATGGTGGCGCGCACCAGGTTGATCGGGTTGCGCGAACCGACGGCCTTGGCCAGCACGTTCTTCACACCGACCACTTCCAGCACCGCGCGCATGGCGCCGCCGGCGATCACGCCGGTACCTTCGGAAGCCGGCTGCATGTACACGCGCGCCGCACCGTGGTTGGCCTTGATGGCGTACCACAGGGTGCCGTTGTTCAGATCGATGCTCACCATGTTGCGGCGGGCGCGGTCCATGGCCTTGGAGATGGCCACCGGCACTTCGCGCGCCTTGCCATAGCCGAAGCCGACCTTGCCTTCGCCGTCGCCGACCACGGTCAGCGCGGTGAAGCTCATCTGGCGGCCACCCTTGACGGTCTTGGCCACGCGGTTGACGGCGATCAGCTTCTCGAGCAGGCCGTCTGAGTTTTCGCGATCAGTAGAAGACATTTATCTTTTCCGTATGCCCGGACCATCCGGGACTTTTGCTTGCGGCTGTGCCGCTTGGAGTTGTTGTCTTGGATGGGAATAGAGATTGAGTGAATAGGGAATGGTGTAAATCCGACAAATGTCCCGCTCTACTATTCCCTATTCCCTAATCCCGATTCTCTTCACTTAGAACTTCAGGCCAGCTTCGCGGGCGGCATCGGCGAGCGCCTTGATGCGGCCGTGGTAGCGGAAGCCGGAGCGATCGAACGCCACCGCTTCGATGCCGGCAGCCTTGGCGCGCTCAGCCACCGCCTTGCCCACCGCCGCGGCGGCTTCGAGGTTCTTGGTGCCCTTGAGGCCTTCGGCCACGGACTTCTGCACGGTCGAAGCAGCAGCCACCACGTTCACGCCCGAGGCATCGAACACCTGCGCGTAGAGGTGCTGACCGGTGCGATGCACCGACAGGCGCGGCACGCCGAGCTTGCGAATGTGGGAGCGCGTGGACTTGGCGCGGCGCAGACGGGCTTCTTTCTTGTTCATCGTAAATCTCTCCAGGAAACGGATCGGCTAGATCGAGGTCAGTTATCGGCTCTTTGTGGAGAGTGCGGCCATGGATGGCCGCTTCTACACGCAGGGACTGCGTACTGACCCTTACGCCTTCTTGGCTTCCTTCAGGGTGATCTTCTCGCCGGCATAGCGCACGCCCTTGCCCTTGTAGGGTTCCGGCGGACGGTAACCGCGAATCTTGGCGGCAACCTCGCCCACCAGCTGCTTGTCCGAACCCTTGATCAGGATTTCGGTCTGCGTCGGGGTTTCGAGGGTGATGCCTTCCGGTGCGTTGAATACGACCGGGTGGGAGAAACCGAGGCTCAGGTTGAGCGCCTTGCCGGCCATCGAAGCGCGGTAACCCACGCCGACCAGCTCCAGCTTGCGCTCATAACCTTCGGAAACGCCCTTGATCATGTTGGCCAGCAGCGCGCGAACGGTGCCGCCGAACTTGTCTTCGGCGCCTTCGGCGACCTGGACGTTGACCACGCCGTTATCGATGGACACCGAAGCGCCCGGCAGCGTGTGGACCGACAAAGTGCCCTTCGGGCCCTTCACGGCAATGCTGTCCTCGGCAATCTTGAGCTCGACGCCCTTGGGCAGATTGATGGGTTTCTTGGCTACACGAGACATCGGGAACTCCTTAGGCGACCAGGCCGATGACTTCGCCACCCACGCCCTTGGCGCGAGCCTGCGCGTCGGTCAAAAGACCCGCGGACGTCGAAATGATCGAAATACCCAGGCCACCGAGCACCTTCGGCAGTTCGTCCTTGCCGCGGTACACGCGCAGGCCCGAACGGCTGACGCGCTCGATGCGCTCGATCGCCGGGCGGCCTTCGAAATACTTGAGCTTGATCTCGAGCACCGGCTTGCCCTCCGTGCTGGAGGTCTTGGCGTCGAGGATGTAGCCCTCGTTCTTGAGAAGGTTGGCGAGCGCCACCTTCAGCTTCGACGACGGCACGCTGACAGCCTGCTTGCCCGTAGCTTGGGCGTTGCGGATGCGCGTAAACAGATCGGCGATGGGATCAGTCATGCTCATGAAAACTTCCTTCAGAGTGCACCGATATCCGATAAAACCGGAAATCAATTCAGATTGTGAGCCGACAAAGCGGTCGGCCTGCGGCGTGCAGACCGTCGATCATATCAGCTTTTCCAGCTTTTGCGAATATCGCTGCGACAAAGTCGTAAAAACCGCTTTCCCATGGAAAGAGGTCGGCTTGCCGAAACGGCGCAGGCGATGCATCACTGCGGCGCGCCTGGCGGAACAACATCTGGCGAGGGTCAATCCTCGCCCTGAGCACCTCTTCCCGGAGGAAGAGGTGCCTCAAGCATTACCAGCTGGCCTTGCGCAGACCCGGAACGTCGCCGCGCATGGTCGCTTCGCGCAGCTTGTTGCGGCCGAGGCCGAACTTGCGGTACACGCCACGCGGGCGGCCCGACAGTTCGCAACGGTTGCGCAGACGGCTGGCGCTGGAATCGCGCGGCAGCTTCTGCAGCTTGGCCTGGGCATCCAACTTTTCCTCGTAGGAGGACTTCGGATTGACCACGATAGCCTTCAGCTCGGCGCGCTTGGTGGCGTACTTCTTGATGAGTTTGGACCGCTTGATGTCGCGGTTAACCATCGATGTCTTTGCCATGATTGATTCTCTTTGGCGATCGCGTATTAGTTGCGGAACGGGAAGCTGAAGGCTTCCAGCAGCGCCTTCGCTTCTTCGTCGGTCTTGGCGGTGGTGGTGATGGAGATATCCATACCGCGCATGGCGTCGATCGCGTCGAAGTCGATTTCCGGGAAGATGATCTGTTCCTTGATGCCGAAGTTGTAGTTGCCACGGCCATCGAAGGCGCGGCCCGAGACGCCGCGGAAGTCGCGGACGCGGGGCAGCGAGATGTTGATCAGGCGATCCAGGAATTCCCACATCGTGGCGCGGCGCAGCGTGACCTTGCAGCCGATCGGCCAGCCGTCGCGGATCTTGAACGAGGCCACGGAGACGCGCGCCTTGGTCGTGATCGGCTTCTGGCCGGCGATCTTGGCCATGTCGGCCACGGCGTTCTCGAGCACTTTCTTGTTGCCCGCCGCTTCGCCCACGCCCATGTTCAGCGTGATCTTGGTGATGCGCGGAACCTGCATCACGTTCTGGTATCCGAAGCGCTCGGTGAGCTTCTGGATGACCTGTTCTTTGTAAAAGGTTTCAAGGCGCGTCATGTTCGTGTTCCTCACGCGTCCACGACCTCGCCGGACGAACGGTACACGCGGACCTTGCGCCCATCAGCGAGCGTCTTGGCACCAACGCGTTCACCCTTGTTCGTGGCGGGGTTGAACAGCATCACATTGGAAATATGGATCGAGGCCTCACGCTCCACGATGCCGCCGGCCTGGCCGGCCTGCGGATTGGGCTTGGTGTGGCGCTTGATCAGATTGACGTTGGAGACGAACACGCGATCGCCTTCAACACGCAGCACGTCGCCGCGCTGACCTTTGTTCTTGCCTGCGATCACGATGACCTGATCGCCTTTGCGGATACGGTTCATGGTTCTTCTCCGCCTCAGAGCACTTCGGGTGCGAGCGAGACGATCTTCATGAACTTCTCGCCGCGCAGCTCACGAGTCACGGGCCCGAAGATACGGGTGCCGATCGGCTCGAGCTTGTTGTTGAGGAGCACGGCCGCGTTACCGTCGAAACGGATCAGCGAACCGTCGGCGCGGCGCACGCCCTTGGCGGTACGCACCACCACGGCGTTGTAGACCTCGCCCTTCTTCACCTTGCCACGCGGGATGGCATCCTTCACGGTGACCTTGATGACGTCACCGATCGCGGCGTAACGGCGCTTGGAGCCGCCGAGCACCTTGATGCACATCAGTTCCTTGGCGCCGCTGTTGTCCGCTGCGGAAAGCGTGCTTTGCATCTGGATCATGGCTGCACCCTCCCCTTAGCCTTCGGCGCGCGTGACGATTTCGACCACGCGGTGATGTTTGGTCTTGGAAAGCGGACGGCATTCCGCGATGCGCACCACGTCGCCCTCGTTCGCGCCCAGGTCGTTCTGCGCGTGGAGCTTGGTGGAACGGCGCACGATCTTGCCCAGCAGCGGATGCTGCACCTGGCGTTCGATCAGTACGGTGACCGTCTTTTCCATCTTGTTGCTGATGACGCGGCCCTCGAGGGTACGCGCCTGCTTGTTGTTGTCGCTCATGTCGGCCGCCTCTTACTTCTTGCCGCCGAGCACGAACTTCGTGCGGGCGATATCGCGCCGGACACGGCGCAGTTGGTGCGGCTGGCTGAGCTGGCCGGTGCCCTTCTGCATGCGCAGGTTGAACTGCTCCTTGCGCAGGTCCAGCAGGTGCTGTTTCAGCTCTTCGGCCGACTTGGTTGTTAGGTCTTTGATGGCCATCACATCACCGCTCTGGTCACAAACTGGGTCTGCACCGACAGCTTGGCAGCGGCCAGGCGGAACGCCTCGCGTGCTGTCGTCTCGTCGACACCCTCGATTTCATAAAGCATGCGGCCCGGCTGGATCGGAGCGACCCAGAATTCCACGCCACCCTTACCGGCGCCCATGCGGACTTCGATCGGCTTCTTGGTGATCGGCTTGTCCGGGAACACGCGGATCCACAGCTTGCCGCCGCGCTTCACGAAACGCGTGATGCAACGACGAGCCGCTTCGATCTGGCGCGCGGTCAACTGACCATGCGTGGTGGCCTTGAGGCCGTACTCGCCAAAGCTGACGAGGTTGGCGCTGAATGCCAGGCCGTCGTTGCGGCCCTTGAACTGCTTACGGTATTTGGTTCGCTTGGGTTGCAACATGGCAACTCTCCCTTACTTCGCCGACCGTTCGCGGCGGCCTTCGCCACCTTCGCGATCGCGACGCCCTTCACGACGACCCTCACCACCCTCGCGCTCACGACGCGGCTGGGCGGACTGCTCTTCCTTCGGCTCCTGGCCGACCTGGGACAGGTCGAAGATTTCGCCCTTGTAGATCCAGACCTTGATGCCGATGATGCCGTAGGTGGTCTTCGCCTCGGCGGTGCCGTAGTCGATGTCCGCACGCAGGGTGTGCAGCGGCACGCGACCTTCGCGGCTCCACTCGGAGCGGGCGATCTCGGCGCCGTTCAGACGGCCGGACACGTTGATCTTGATGCCCAGCGCGCCCAGGCGCATCGCATTGCCCACGGCGCGCTTCATGGCGCGACGGAACATGATGCGGCGCTCGAGCTGCTGCGCGATCGACTCGGCCACCAGCTGCGCATCGATCTCGGGCTTGCGCACTTCGTTGACGTTGATGTGCGCCGGAACGCCCATCAGGTCGCTGACTTCCTTGCGCAGCTTTTCGATGTCCTCGCCCTTCTTGCCGATCACCACGCCCGGGCGGGCGGTGTGGATCGTCACACGGGCGGTCTTGGCCGGGCGCTCGATCTGGATCTTCGAGATGCCGGCGGCGGCGAGCTTCTTGCGCAGCATCTCGCGGACCTTGAGGTCGGCCGCGAGGTACTGGGCGTATTCGCCCTTGTTTGCGTACCACTTCGAGTTCCAGTCCTTGGCAATGCCGAGGCGGATACCGGTGGGATGAACTTTATGACCCATCGTCTTTCGTCCTCTTAGTTGCCAACGACCACGGTGATGTGGCTGGTGCGCTTAAGGATGCGCGAACCGCGACCCTTGGCGCGGGCATACATGCGCTTCATCGCCGGACCTTCGTCCACGAAGATGCGCGAGACCTTCAGCTCGTCGACATCGGCGCCGAGGTTGTTCTCGGCGTTGGCGACGGCCGACAGCAGCACCTTGCGGACAATGTGCGCGGCCTTCTTGTTGGTGAACTGGAGCACGTCGCTGGCGCGGCCCACGGGCATTCCGCGGACCAGGTCAGCTACCAGGCGTGCCTTCTGCGCTGAAATGCGAGCGCTGCGCAGGATCGCTTTGGCTTCGGTGCTCATCACTTGCCCTTCTTATCGCCGCCATGGCCCTTGAAGGTACGGGTGACCGCGAACTCGCCGAGCTTGTGCCCGACCATGTTCTCGTTCACCAGTACCGGTACGTGCTGGCGACCGTTGTGGATGGCGATGGTCAATCCCACCATTTCCGGCAGGATCATGGAACGACGCGACCAGGTCTTGATCGGACGCTTGGAGTTGGTGGAAACCGCGGTTTCCACTTTCTTGATGAGGTGAAGGTCGACGAAAGGACCTTTCTTCAAAGAACGCGGCATGACGGTTTCCTATTACTTGCGACGACGCACGATGAACTGCTGCGTGCGCTTGTTGTTACGAGTCTTGTAGCCCTTGGTCGGCAGACCCCACGGGCTGACCGGATGACGGCCGCCGGAGGTACGGCCTTCACCACCGCCGTGCGGATGGTCGACCGGATTCATGACCACGCCGCGGACGGTCGGGCGGATGCCCTTCCAGCGCGTGGCGCCGGCCTTGCCCAGCTTGCGCAGGCTGTGTTCGGCATTGCCGACTTCGCCGATGGTGGCGCGGCAGTCGACCGGCACCTTGCGCATTTCGCCGGAACGAAGACGCAGCGTGGCGTAGCCCGATTCACGTGCGATCAGCTGCACCGAGGCGCCGGCCGAACGCGCGATCTGCGCACCCTTGCCGGGCTTCATTTCTACGCAATGCACGGTCGAACCGACCGGGATGTTGCGCAGCGGCAGGCTGTTGCCGACCTTGATCGGCGCATCGTGGCCGGAGACCACGCGGTCGCCCACCGACACGCCAGCCGGCGCGATGATGTAGCGGCGCTCGCCGTCGGCGTAGCACAGCAGCGCGATGTGCGCGGTGCGGTTCGGATCGTATTCCAGGCGCTCGACCTTGGCGGCGATGCCTTCCTTGTCGCGCTTGAAGTCGATGATGCGGTAGGCCTGCTTGTGGCCGCCGCCGCGATGACGGGTGGTGATGCGACCGAAATGGTTGCGGCCGCCCGTCTTGGACTGACTTTCGGTCAGCGGCGCGTACGGCGCGCCCTTGTGCAGCCCCTCGGTGCGGACGCTGACGGCGTCACGACGACCCGGCGAGGTTGGCTTGTGATTGATTAGTGCCATCTGTCAGAACTCCTGGCTCAGGCCTTGGCCGACACGTCGATCGTCTGGCCTTCGGCAAGGCGAACGTACGCCTTGCGCTTGCCCTGACGGCTGCCCGCGCGGAAACGGAAGGACTTGACCTTGCCCTTTGCATTGACGAGGTTCACCTGCTCGACCTTGACGTCGAACATCTTCTCGACCGCTGCGCGGACGTCAGCCTTGGTTGCTTCGGGAGCAACCACGAATACGTACTGGTTGTTTTCGGCCAGACGGGCCGCTTTCTCGGAGATGTGCGGCGCGCGCAGCGTATTCAGAATGCGTTCGTTGCTCATGCCAGCCACTCCTCGACCTTCTTGACCGCTTCGACGGTCATCACCACATAGTCGGAACCGACCAGGCTGACCGGGTTCAGCGCCAGCACATCCACTACATGCAGGTAGGGGATGTTGCGCGAAGCCAGGTACAGCGCCTCGCTCGTGTCTTCCGACACCAGCAGCACGCGGCCGGACACTTCGAGCTCGGCCAGCTTGGCGACCATCGCCTTGGTCTTGGGGGCGTCGATGCCGAAGCCTTCGACCACCTTCAGACGACCCTGGCGGTTCAGCTCCGAAAGGATGGAGCGGATCGCCACGCGATAGGCCTTGCGGTTGACCTTCTGCTCATAGCTGCGGGGCTTGGCCGCGAACGTCACACCACCGCCGACGAAGATCGGGGCGCGATAGTCGCCGTGACGGGCGCCGCCGCCCTTCTGCTTCTTGAACTTCTTGGTGGTACCGGACACGTCGCTGCGCGAAAGCTGCGACTGCGTGCCGGCGCGACCACCCGCCTGGTAAGCCACCACGACCTGGTGGACCAGGGCTTGCTTGAACTCACCGCCGAACACGTCGTCCGACACGCTGAGCGGCTTGGCGCCAATAACATTCAGTTCCATGCCGTCTCTCCTCAACCCTTGGTGGTCGGGCGGATGATGACGTCGCCGCCGGTAGCACCCGGCACGGCACCCTTCACCGCGATCAGATGACGCTCGGCGTCGACCTTGACCACTTCCAGACCCTGCACGGTGCGGTTGACCGCACCCATGTGGCCGGACATCTTCTTACCCGGGAACACGCGACCCGGCGTCTGACGCTGACCGATAGAACCCGGCGCACGATGCGACAGCGAGTTACCGTGGGTCGCGTCACCCATGGTGAAACCATGGCGCTTGATCGTGCCCTGGAAGCCCTTGCCCTTACTCACGCCGGCCACGTCGACCGTCTGGCCGACCTGGAATACTTCCTCGGCCTTGATCTCGGCGCCGACGGCATACTTGCCGGCGTCGGCCGAATTCAGGCGGAATTCCCACAGGCCGCGGCCTGGCTCGACCTTCGCCTTGGCGTAGTGGCCCTTTTCCGGGTTGGTCAGCAGGCTGGCGCGCTTGGCGCCCGCGGTGACCTGCACCGCGCTGTAACCATCGTTATCTTCCGTCTTCACCTGGGTCACGCGGTTCGGCGTCGCTTCAATCAGCGTCACCGGAATCGAGCGGCCATCTTCGGTGAAGAGTCGGCTCATGCCGCATTTGCGGCCAACCAGTCCGATACTCATGTTCGTATCCTGTCTATCGCTCAACCAAGCTTGATCTGAACGTCAACGCCCGCGGCGAGATCGAGCTTCATGAGCGCGTCCACGGTCTTGTCGTTGGGATCGACGATGTCCAGCACGCGCTTGTGGGTGCGGGTTTCGTACTGATCGCGAGCGTCTTTGTCGACGTGCGGCGACACCAGAATGGTGTAGCGCTCAATCTTGGTCGGGAGCGGAATCGGACCGAGAACCGTAGCGCCGGTGCGCTTGGCCGTCTCGACGATTTCGCTGGCCGAACGGTCGATCAGACGATGATCGAACGCCTTGAGCCGAATGCGAATCTTTTGGTTCGCCATAACCGTGTCCTGTTATCTAAAGAACGACTTTGTGAATCGAAGTGGCTTCTCGCCACCTCGCACAACCCTTGACTGCACTGCAGATCCTGCAGAAAGCCCCTGGATATTTGCATACCCGGAAGACTTCAAAACGCCAGGCAGGCCGTTTTGCGGCCTGCCCAGACAGATAGCATGTGCGGAAACCTTTCTGGCAACGGAGAACTAAGCTCTGCCCCGAGGATCCCGCAACGTCCTTGTTAGCGAACTCGAAGCACTTCCTGTGCCTCATTTCGCGGTAGGCCGCCGGACAAATCCGACGACGAGAACTTGGCGACTATAGCCTGTTTACGACTACATGACAAGCCTCTTGAAGAAATCGCCTGCGCGAGGCAGGCGATTTCCGTTCATCCACTTACTTGGTGATCTTGGCGACGACGCCGGCACCCACCGTACGGCCACCTTCGCGGATCGCGAAACGCAGGCCTTCGGTCATCGCGATCGGGGCGATCAGCACCACCTTCATCTTGATGTTGTCGCCCGGCATGACCATTTCCACGCCCTCGGGCAGCTCCACCGCACCGGTCACGTCGGTGGTGCGGAAGTAGAACTGCGGACGGTAGCCCTTGAAGAACGGGGTGTGGCGGCCGCCCTCTTCCTTCGACAGCACGTACACCTCGGCTTCGAACTCGGTGTGCGGGGTGATCGAACCGGGCTTGGCCAGCACCTGGCCGCGCTCCACGT